>Ga0315268_10001272_pt1 | contig 28981 bp, 33 predicted proteins | sample C1_top_MG_FD_204535 | JGI IMG/M metagenome (GOLD analysis project Ga0315268, IMG submission 204535) | Sediment microbial communities from Yellowstone Lake, YNP, Wyoming, USA - C1_top | ecosystem: Environmental > Aquatic > Freshwater > Lake > Sediment | place: USA: Wyoming | collected 2017-08-01
TCTGAACTATCCCAGCGACGGGGGATGGGATTTCGGTATCAACTTTGTCCGTTGATACTTCCAATAACGGTTCATCCACAGCGACATGATCGCCCTCTGCCTTGAGCCAGCGAGTGACCGTGCCTTCGCTGACGCTCTCACCGAGAGCTGGCATTGTTACTGAAAATGTCATTGACGCTTCTCCTCTTGAAGTAACTTCTCTTGCGAATGTGAATTTACTTTTTACCCGTGCGCGTGAAGTGGCTTTCCTGCAAGTGCCATGTGTGCCTCACCTATTGCTTCAGACAAAGTTGGGTGTGCATGAATGAGGGAGGCGACATCGTTGGCGTTTGCTTCCCAATTGAAGATCAACTGCGCTTCGGCAAGCAATTCGCCGACGCGAGCGCCGACCATGTGCACGCCTAGGATTTGCCCATCCTTCTCTGCGACAAGTTTGACTGAACCAGCTGTACCGAGAATTTGCGCCTTGCCATTTCCTGCCAAGTCATAACTCAACTCAACGACGTCGTATCCCTTTTCCTTCGCCTGCGCGGTCGTAAGACCGACGGAGGCAACTTCAGGATCAGAATATGTAACGCGTGGAACGCCTGCGTAATTGATCGGGCGTGGATTCAATCCGGCGATTTCTTCAGCAACGAGGATTCCTTCTCCGAAGCCAACGTGAGCCAGTTGCAGTGTTGGAATGAGATCACCCACTGCCCAAATTCCAGGAACGTTGGTGCGGCACTTGTTATCAACGGTGATGTAGCCGCGCTCCATGGCAATTCCTTGTTCTTCGTACCCGAGGTTTGTCGAAACTGGGCCACGTCCAACGGCAACAAGGAGCAGATCGGCTGAGAACTCTTTTCCATTTTCCAAGGTCACGGTTACTTTGTCTGCCTCAACCTTGGCCGATTGAAAGCGAACACCGAGCTCGAAATTGATACCGCGTTTGCGGAAAGCGCGTTCGAGTTGCTTACTCGAACTCTCGTCTTCGAGGGCTACAAGGTGCGGGAGCGCTTCGATAATTCGCACATCAGATCCGAATGACTTCCAGACCGATGCAAATTCACAACCAATGACGCCGCCGCCGAGGACGATGACGGAGGACGGCACGTAGTCCAAGTTCAACGCGTGGTCGCTGGTGATTACCCGATTGCCGTCGATTTCAAGACCTGGCAAAGACCTAGCGTAGGAACCGGTCGCAAGAACAACATTCTTGCCGGTGTATTTTTCTCCGTTAACCTCGATGGTGTTAGGTGAAACTAAACGCCCGTGTCCTTCTACGAAAGTGATGTTTCTGGATTTCACCAAGCCCTGCAAACCTTTGTGAAGTCGGCTTACAACGCCGTCTTTATACGCGTTGACTGCAGGCATGTCCATTGAAACGAATTGAGCGTTGACGCCAAAGCGGCTAGCTTCGCGCGAGTTGTCCGCGATTTCACCAGCATGGAGAAGTGCCTTTGTCGGAATACATCCGCGATGAAGACAGGTGCCACCAAGCTTGTCTGCTTCGATAAGAACCACTGATAAACCCAATTGCGCACTGCGCAATGCGCAGGCATATCCACCACTACCGCCGCCCAAGACAACGAGATCGAATTCAGCCACTATTCACCTTTCGAGATTTTAGAATCTTATTCTGCCAGCGTTTTGGAAGAGCGATGACCTACTCATGGACCGAAGAACCTACATGGAGGCATTTTCGACAAAATGGATCAGGGAGCGCATTGCAATTCCCGTCCCGCCCTCGGGTGTGTATCCAAAGGCCCCTGTTTCGTTGTAGGCAGGGGAGGCGATATCCAAATGAACCCATGGGAGTTCGCTGGGAACGAATTCTCGAAGAAAGAGGCCGGCCACCAACATTTTCCCCATGTTCTCTCCCATGTTGGCAAGATCGGCAACCGGGGAATCAAGGGAGGGACGCATTTCCTCTGGCAGCGGCATTGGCCAGAACGCCTCGCCGCTTTCTTGTGCAGCTGCGAGGAATTGCTGGGAGAGCTCCTCGTTGTTGGTCATGACCGCGCTCGTGCGGGTGCCGAGGGCGATCGATTGAGCGCCAGTTAGGGTGGCTACATCGATCATGGCGTCCAACCCCTTCTCCTCGGCTGCTTTAACGAGGGCATCGGCGAGAATGAGTCGGCCCTCCGCGTCGGGATTGAGCACTTCGACAGTTTTGCCGCCATAGATAGTCAGGATGTCGCCCGGCCTGGTAGCTGTATCGCTGACCATGTTTTCAGCCAATGGAGCCCATGTATGGACCGTCACTGGCAGCTTTAATGAGGCAATGGCCAATGTTGCCGCACACACTGCCGCCGCTCCTGCCATATCAGATTTCATTGCCTCCATTCCCAGTCCTGCTTTGAGATTGAGGCCGCCGGTATCGAAGGTGATTCCTTTGCCGACAAGTGCGAATTTCTTTTTTGCTTTCTTTGGTGTGTAAGAAATATGGAGCAGGCGTGGGGGATTGGCTGAACCTTGTCCTACGCCGATGATCCCCCCGAAACCCTGGGCTTTCAATTGCTTCTCATTGAGGACTGAGATTTTTAGGCTGGCCTTTTCGCCGCCCGCACTGGCAACAGCCTTCTTGATTGTCTCGACAAAGGAGACGGGGTGCAGGTGGCTCGGTGGCGTGTTGACTAAATTTCTAACAAGGGTGGTGTATTCACCGACAGTGATGGCGCGTCGCGCTATTAATTTAGCTTCTGGTGAATTGGCAAATGAAGTATGAATTGTGATCGAAGTAACAGGAGATTTCTGATCGCCCTTTGTCTTTCCTTTGAATTCTCCGAAAGTGTAGGCACCCAATACGGCGCCTTCTGCAATTGCATTAACCGCTTGGAGGTCGGGGGATGGCAGAGACAATGCCACGGCCTCGTTGCCTACTAAGGAACGAGTTGCGGCTCCGGCAGCCCGTCGCAGAAATTCGTGCGGGTATTTGCGCGCAGCCTTGCCCAGTCCGGTGAAGACGAGAAGTTGAAAACCCGGTGCGGGAATTTTGATGATCTCGTCGGCTTTTCCTGTTGCGCCGATCCTGAGCAGCGTCTCAAGGAGGGGCTTAGTTTCAAGTGCCAGATCGCCGGATTCGATAACCAGCGAAGGCTTTTTCCCATCTTCATATGCCAGCCCGACTACGAGTATTCCCTTACTAGCGACACCGTCAGTCAAGGTAACTTTCATCACGACTCCCTAATTTCTCAATGCATTACAAATGATCAGCCTAGGCGATAGGTTGACGACATGAAACATTCACCATTACACCAGCAACATGTCGATCGTGACGCCAAAATGGCCGATTTCGGAGGATGGCTAATGCCCATCGATTATCCAGAGACGGGCACGATCGTTGAACATACCGCCGTCCGCGAGCGCGTTGGAATATTCGATGTCTCCCATCTTGGCAAAGCCTCGGTCAAAGGCCCTGGTGCCCTCGATTTCCTCAATAGCGCCCTCACGAATGATTTAAACCGCATCACCGATGGGCAAGCCCAATACACGATGATCTGTAATTCCAAGGGGGGAGTTATTGACGATCTCATCGTCTATAGGAATAGTCCAGAAGATTTTTTCCTTGTCCCAAACGCGGCCAATACGACTGATGTCGTAGCTGCTCTTAGGGCGATTGCCGATTCCACAATTGAAATCGTCAATCTGCATGAAGACTTCGGCGTTATTGCTGTGCAAGGGCCAAAGTCTGTCGCGGTTCTGCAATCACTTGGAGTCGATACGAACTTGGATTACATGAGTTTCTCTCACGTAAGTATCGCCGACGTATCGGTAATTCTTTGTCGGACTGGCTACACAGGCGAATTGGGATTTGAAATCATCCCCTCTTGGAGGGGCGCGTTGAAGGTGTGGAACGCAATCGTCGAGGCGATGAAACCTTTTGACGGAGTTGTATGCGGATTGGGGGCGCGTGACACATTGAGGACGGAGATGGGATATCCGTTGCATGGTCACGAACTTTCTGTTGAGATTTCTCCAGTGCAAGCCAGCGCCAATTGGGCGGTGGGATGGAATAAGCAACATTTCACGGGTTCAGACGTTCTCAGAATCGAAAGAAGTGAAGGCGCACCCCGCAAATCTCAAGGTCTTAAATGTGTAGGGCGGGGAATTCCACGAGCAGGTATGGAAGTGAAGAGCATGGACGGCACCCACGTAGGTGTGGTGACAAGCGGAACCTTCTCACCAACGCTCAAAAATGGAATCGCTCTGGCATTGATCTCCCCAAGTTTCGTTGTGGGAGACCACCTTCTCATTGATGTACGTGGAAAAGATTGCGAAGTTGAGGTAGTTAAACTTCCCTTTGTTCCTTCGCACGTTCGATAAGGGCTTCCTTACTTGCCGTAAATTCAATCGGGCTAAGAAATGAAGCGCGGCGTTTAGTGCGTCGCATTGCAAAGAGAACTGCGGGTGCGGTGATGACCGTGAGCGTTGAAGTTACAAACGCTCGCGGGACATCCCATGCCATCGATGAGGCAAAATGATAAATAATGAATCGATGTGCGTTCATTGCGATACTTGCACCCGGAATATAGGAGATTTGGGTATGCGAGCCGAGAGCCCAAGGCCAAAATTGCAGGTCCATGAGAAGCCCAAAGGTCATCGCCGCGAAGATTCCATATATGGCAAGAATGAAGATTTCAGTTTTTCCTCTGATTGCAATTCTGCCCAGGCGTTGGGGCAATAAACCTGCGCCAAGTCCGACCCATCCTGCTGCAAACATTTGGTAAGGCAACCAGGGTCCAAAGCCCCCTGTTATAAATGCTGACACAAACATCGCCAAAATTCCAAGGATAAAGCCAAAGGCGGGTCCGAACACTCGTGCGCTAAGTATGAGGATGAACCACATGGGTTCGATTCCAACGGCGCCGGCTCCCATCGGTCGAAGCGCTGCTGTAAGGGCGGCAAGTACTCCAAGCAATGCAACTGACTTAGCGTCTAGTCGTTGGTTGCTTATTTCAACAATGAGTATGCCCAGAGCGATGGGTACTGCCACTACGGAAAATATTTGATTATTCAGGTGATGCGCCGATGAGTGTGCATCTAGGAAGAAAGGCCAAAGGAAACAGTATCCGCTCACTAATGAGGCCAAGGACAATGCAAAGACCGAGCGGCGTCGGAAGGTGTAGATGTTGGACGTGGTTGTCATCGTGGTGTTTCTATCGCTGCGACAACATCCTTCACAGTCAACCACGGGGCAGGTGACATTATCTTGGCAACCTGTGGCGCAAAAGCTGGCGAAGAAAGGAGGACGTCGATGGTCGTCCCGTCGGCCACGATGTCTCCGTCTGCAATGAATACGGTCCGAGTCGTCAATTCCGCCACTAATTCAACGTCGTGTGTTGCAATGAGGACGGTACAGCCTGCTTCGGCAGAATCTTTGAGTGTTGCTATCAGCGACCCCTTTGCCGAATAGTCGAGGCCTCGGGTCGGTTCGTCCAGAATCAAGACTTGGGGCTTGGCCGAAAGAACAACGGCTAATGCAAGAGCCAAGCGTTGGCCTTCGGATAGGTCGCGTGGATGAGTACTTTCAGAAATGCCTGGCACAAGTTTTTCTAAAAGCGCGAAAGTTTCGCCATTAGCAATTCTGTTGTCTTTGTCTGCTGCTTGGCATTCCGCCAGGACGCTTTGACCGTAAAGGAGATCACTTGGTTCTTGAGGGATGAAACCAATTGTTTTCGTTCTCTCATTTCCGCGCAGATCAAGAGGATTCCCGCCACACACAGTTATATGACCCCGATCGGCTTTGAGGATGCCAGCGATGCTACGAAGGAGTGAACTCTTGCCGGCGCCATTCCTACCCATGACGGCCACAATTTCGCCAGCCTGGATTGTGAGAGAGACTTCGCGAAGTGCTGGCGATGCTCCATAGGAAAGGGAAACGGATTCGACGGCAACAACATCTGGCATTCTCGTAGCAGGCAAAGGGGTAGAAACGGACGGGACTGGCTTGAGTTCTTTGCGGATGGACTCTGTCATTCTCCGCATGTCGCGAACGCTCAAACTTATATCCGGCAGATTCAGAACTCTCCCGAGCTCAATAATGGGCGGTGCGATGTCTGAGGTCCTCAGGACTTCTTGAGGGGTTCCGATCTGTGTCTGTGCGTCACCTTTAATGTGGATTATGCGATCTGCGAACTGAATGACGCGTTCGAGTTTGTGCTCGGAAATGATCACGGTAAGGCTCAAGTCGTGAACCAGCCGATGGATGATTGACAGGACTTCCTCCGCGGCAATTGGGTCAAGTGCGCTTGTTGGTTCGTCTAATACAAGAATTTTTGGATGCATCACAAGCGCGCTCCCGATCGCAACTCTTTGTTGCTCACCGCCGCTAAGTGTTGCGATGGACCGTCCACGAAGATCGGCAAGGCTCAATAGATCCAATACTTCTTCGACTCGTTTACGCATGACATCGGGTGGAAGATTGAGTGTCTCCATGCCGAATGCGAGCTCTTCTTCGACAATATCTGTAACGAAACCAGTCAGTGGATTCTGACCGACAATTCCTACCAAGTGGGCAAGTCCTCCAGGTTTGACCTCGCGGGTCGAAATTCCATTGACGATAATGTCTCCAGCGAGAATTCCACCCGTGTGATGAGGGACAAGGCCATTCATCAACCTCAATAGCGATGACTTACCGCTTCCAGTCGCACCTATGACCAGGACGAGTTCACCCTCGGAGATGCTGAAAGACAAATCTTCAAATATTGTCTTTGTAGACGTGGGGTAGATAAGAGAGACTCCAGAAAAAACGATCATGCAGGCACCAAGATTGCTTGAGAGGTATTTTTTTGAGCGGGAACTGCAACCAATGCCACCAGAGCCGCAACAATGCCCAGGATGGGTCTGACGATGGAGACTAGGGCGAAGATGCAAACTAAATACTCAGATAACCGCCACGAGGTTGGTCGGTATTTAGATCGTTTTCGGCTGAAGCCGTAACCACGTGAATCCATTGCCGCAGCCAGATCCAAAGAACGAGCAAGAGCATCTTCCAGCAACGGAAGCGCTAGACGGCGCCATCCTCGCACCCCTCGGACATCCTGGCCGCGCAACCTTTGTGCCTCACGAATGCGGCTCGAACTGGCCACCAACTGAGGAAGTACGGAGGTGGCAATCACTACCGCCACGCCGAATTCATAGACCATTACCGGTAGAGATCGCAGAAGGCGATGCGGACTGGCAAGGGATGCTCCAGCACCTAGCAGGGCGATGATGGCCGCCAACATGATGCCATCGTGACCAGTTGCAACCAGACGTTCGTATGTCACGTTTCCGCCGATTCGAATTCCTGGCATCCACGACGGCAGCGGGATTTGGGGGATCGTAAAGAGCGTTCTGCCAACCGTGGGTACGCCAATCAGAATTCCAGTCAGTACACGAATGCCGATTACCCACAAACCTACTTTTAGCGACCATCTGAAACTCTTTGCCCAAGGGGCGTTCTCTGATTTCACATGGACGACGATCGCAACCACACCCACGATTGCTATGGCCAATAGAACTGAGCTTCCTTTTGCGCCAGCAATAGCAAGAGAGCCAGCCCATATCCACCAAGCAAGTGGGTGCAGTGTGCGAGTCATTTTTACTGCTTGGGAATTAAGGCTTTAGGGGTTGGAACCTCAGCACCGCATTCCTTTGCGGGATAGTTGTTAAATGCACAAATCAAACCTGATGAAGCAGAACGTACCTTAACAACTTGTGCTAATACGTCCACACCAACGGCGTTCTTATCTACGACAACGCATTTTGTGAAGTTGCGTGGCATGGATTCACCTTTAGGACGAAGGAAGGCGCTGCCGAAATCGACAACAAGTCCGATTCTCTTCTTTCCGGAAGGTACGGTCTTCACTAGGCCGCAAATGCGGGCAAAGTTTGGAGCCAATCTTGGCGTGGCTGCGTCAGGAATGCTGTCACTACTAAATGTAAATGCCCAACCTTCAACCGAGCCCTCGGCAATTGGCACAGTTGGTCCGGTCATTGCCATGGTCCATGTTTTAGCCCCTGGCGCCGCTTGGAAATAACCCCAATATCGGTAGCCCTTTTCTCCGGCATTTGCAGCGGGGGCGACTATGGACGCGAAGATCGCAGCAAGTGCTACGACTAGAACAGAATGTTTGTAAATATTTTTCACTGTTGAGTCTCTCTTTAGGGAGTCTCACAGGGCGAACCAGGCACAACGCTTGCGCAATAAAAAAAGCCGTCCGATTCTCATCTCGAACGACTTAACCATTGGAGCAAACATTTCTGTTTGGACTTATCGCCCCGCAAACCTCGGCGGGTGGTGTCGATCTCGGGTTCCTGGTCAGGTAATCCGACTTAGCAGTAGTTCACTGCTTTACGGTTGCGGGTCAGCGCCGGACTTTCACCGGTCTTCCCCTGAGCGCAAGAAGATATGAAGTTGTAGGCACACCAAACCACAACTGCCATTAGTTCGCAATACGGCAGAAGGCCAGAGCGTGTTAGCCTAAATGCGGGATGCAATAATTCGTCCAGATTGACCTTGAGGAGATTAACCATGGAATACCGTCGACTTGGTAGTTCAGGCATGTACGTTTCTGAGATTTCTTACGGGAATTGGATTACGCATGGGTCGCAGGTCGAGCAGGCAAGTGCCATCGCCTGCGTCAAGACTGCCTTGGACCAGGGGATAACGACCTTTGATACCGCCGATGTTTATGCGCAGACAAAAGCAGAGACTGTCTTAGGCAGAGCATTAAAGGGCGTTCGAAGAGAGTCTTATGAATTATTCACCAAAGTCTATTGGCCGACTGGACCCGGCAAGAACGATCGCGGCCTATCCCGCAAGCACATTATGGAATCGTGCAACGCCTCCCTCAAGCGACTTGGAACCGATCGAATCGATTTGTACCAAGCTCATCGCTTTGATTATGAAACCCCTCTCGAGGAAACGCTAAGTGCCTTTGATGATCTCATTCGTCAGGGGAAGGTGCACTACATAGGAACATCAGAGTGGCGTGCTAGCGAGATTGAAGAAGCCCTGAAAATTCAAGACGCACGCGGATATAACCGCTTTGTATCAAACCAGCCGCAGTATTCGATGCTCTGGCGTGTTATCGAACAAGAAGTCGTGCCGATGTCTTTGCGTGAAGGAATTGGACAGATTGTCTGGTCGCCCATTGCACAAGGAGTTCTTACAGGTAAGTACAAGGCGGGCAAGCGGGCACCAGCAGGTTCTCGCGCCACCGACAAGAAGAATGGTGCCGAGATGATCTCGCGTTGGTTGCGCGATGATGTACTCAACGCAGTTGCAGATTTGAAACCTATCGCCGATGAGGCAGGATTGACGCTGGCTCAGTTGGCAGTTGCGTGGGTCCTACAAAACAAGAACGTCTCTTCTGCAATTATTGGAGCAACTAAGCCGGCACAGGTGAAAGAAAATGTGAAGGCCTCTGGCGTGAAGCTTGCTCCAGAAATCATGAAGTCAATCGACAGAGTCCTAGGCATGCTCCCTGAAACTGATCCGACATTGAATGAGAGCCCAAATCCAAGGCCTTAAGGCTTCTTCTTTCCAGGGTTGACTTGTGGTTTTGGTGCACGCAAACGACGCATTTGCGTCGATCGTGTCCATGCGTACATCCCCAGTCCCTTTGTGGGCGCTTGTGGGAAGCGTGCAGCAACCTCCTTCTTGATGCGACGGGTTAACAAGAACCAGTCCACGATTGCAGTGAGCATGATGAAGTACATCAGCATGACCGAAACCACCTGCAATTTTGGTACCCGTGAAACAACAAGCACTACGAACAACAACGGCAAGAAATATTCACCGACCGATCGACGCGCATCAACGGTGTCGCGAACAAATCGACGAACGGGGCCGCGATCACGAGCTGGAAGAGCGCTCTCTTCTCCGCGCATGTAAGCGGCGCGGGTTTGTGCCCGTTGCTCCCTCACCAGATTCTTCTGTTTTGAGCGCTCGGCTTTGTTTGTCGCTGGCGCCAAAGAATTGACTACGCGTTTTGCCTGAGCATCTTTGCGCTTTGGGGTAGGACGTCCCTTGTTTTCTGGTGTGGCTTCGCTCATGGGGGCGACTATAGAGCCCACCCGCGATTTAGGGTAATGCGAGCATCCGCTGGAGAGCGATTTTGGAGTATTTCGCCACCTCTGGCGCAACCTGGATCTGATTGACCAGATGGCCGTTGACGAGTGATTCCATGATCCAGACAAGGTGGGGAAGGTCTATTCGGTTCATGGTCGAGCAGTAGCAGACGGTCTTGTCGAGAAACACGATGGTCTTATCGGGGTGCTTTTTGGCGAGTCTGGAAACCAAGTTCAACTCGGTGCCAATTGCCCACTTGGAACCAGGCGGAGCAGCTTCAATTGTCTTGATAATCATCTCCGTTGAACCGACGACATCGGCTGCGGCGACAACTTCATGCTGGCATTCAGGGTGAACGAGCACTTTAACGTCGGGGATCCGTTCCCGGACTTCATTGACACTGTCGATGGAGAAGCGCCCGTGTACTGAGCAGTGGCCCCTCCAGAGAATTATTTTTGCATCCCTTATCTGTTGCTCCGTGAGCCCGCCCATCGGCTTCCACGGGTTCCAGAGAACACAGTCCTCCAGAGAGAGACCTAGACCAAGGACTGCGGTATTTCGGCCTAAGTGTTGATCTGGCAGAAAGAGAATTTTCTCGCCTTGCTCAAGTGCCCATGTCATTGCCCGTTTGGCATTTGAGGAAGTGCAGATCGTGCCCCCATTTTTACCGGTGAAAGATTTGATCGCCGCCGAAGAGTTCATGTAGGTGACGGGAATTGTCGATGCGGCAACTCCAAGTGATTCAAGGACCTTCCAACATTCATCGACCTGACTGGCAGTTGCCATATCTGCCATGGAGCAGCCAGCAGCAAGATCGGGAAGAATTACCTTCTGGGCAGGAGCGGTGAGAACGTCGGCGCTTTCTGCCATGAAATGGACTCCGCAAAAAATGATGTATTCAGCCGTGGGTTGATCGGCGGCCGCCTGTGCCAATTTGAAGGAATCACCAGTGATATCGGCGAAGGCTATAACTTCGTCGCGTTGGTAATGGTGGCCGAGTACAAGGGCCCGACTTCCAAGGGCAGCCCGGGCTTTTTGGGCCCGCTCAACCAGAGAAGGGTCACTGGCTTCTGGGAGCTCGCCCGTACAGGAGACCCCCCGTTCGCTCTCAAGGTCTGAGCCACGCCCAAGGAGAAGGAGATCAGTAAGTGCCATTGACATATTCTGTCTGCTTCTTGCCTTTCGTGCGAGTAGGCTTTGCCAGGTAAGCAACAAAGGAGAGATTACATGAGCACAGAAACCACAACCGCGGTCAAGACGATACTTCTAACGGATGCTGCTGCAGGCAAGGTCGCAGCGCTTTTGGCGCAAGAAGGACGCGATGATCTAGCCCTACGTGTTGCCGTTCAGCCTGGTGGTTGTTCAGGTCTGCGCTATCAGCTCTATTTTGATGATCGAAACATGGATGGAGACACCACTCATGTCTTCGGAGACGTCAAGGTTGTCATCGACAAGATGAGTGATCCTTATCTTGCAGGCGCAACGGTTGATTTCGTTGACACTATCGAGAAGCAGGGTTTCACCATCGACAACCCTAATGCCGGCGGTTCTTGCGCTTGTGGAGATTCATTCCATTAATTCACGCATACAGATTCGCTCTTGGACTCTAAGGCACTCATGAAGATAGGTGTTGCCGGTTCTGTTGGGCGCGATCATTTGATGACTTTCCCTGGGAAGTTCACTGACTCACTTGTTGCTGACTCCCTAGAAAAGGTATCTCTTTCGTTTCTAGTTGACGGACTTGATATCCGACGGGGAGGCTGCGCCGCAAACATTGCTTTTGGTATGGGTGTACTTGGGCTCCACCCAATCCTCATTGCCGCCGTCGGAAAAGATTTTGAGGACTATGAAGCCTGGCTCACGCGCCATGGAGTCGACACCTCCCACGTTCTGGTTTCGGAGACCTTGCATACGGCCCTGTACATGGTCACTACGGACACCGAACTCAATCAGATTGCCTCATTTTTCCCGGGCGCAATGAGTGAGGCGCGAAATATTGAACTCCAGCCCATCATGGATAAGACCGGGAAGTTCGATCTGCTGGTGATTTCTCCGGATGATCCAGAAGCAATGCTGCGACACTCAGAGATTGCACGTGAACAGGGGATTCGTTACGCCGCCGATCCGTCACAGCAGATGGCACGGATGGACGGCGCGGACATTAAGAAGCTTATTGAAGGCGCGGCTTATCTCTTTATGAACGAGTACGAATTAGCACTTGCCTGCCAGAAGACAGGATGGAGTGATGCAGAGATTCTTGACCGCGTAGAAGTTCGTATTGTGACCTTGGGTTCGCAGGGCGCCAAGGTAGAGCAGAAGGGCCAGCCGACAATCACTGTCGGCATTGCCAGAGAAAAAGGAAAAGTCGATCCCACTGGAGTCGGCGATTCGTTCAGGTCCGGCTTCATTGCCGGGCTTGCCTGGGGGCTGGGGCACGAGCGCTGCGCGCAACTTGGTTCGATGCTGGCGACCTATGTCATCGAAACAAAAGGAACCCAGGAATACAGATTCACGAGGGATGAGTTTTTAGTGCGTTTCAGAGAGGCATTTGGCGACGGAGCCGCCGATGACGTGAAAGAACATTTAGTCCACTTTGGCTTTGGTGACTAGGAACTCGTTGACACCTACAACTTCGACGTAATTGCCCGTCATTCGGGCCCATGCTCGCAGATCAATCTCAGTTGCAGGATCATCAGCTAGAAGTCTTATTGACTGTCCGGCAGTTATGTTTCTGACGCCTTTAGCAGTCTCAATGATGGGCAAAGGACATCGCATCCCCAGGCAATTAAGTTCCTTCACGATGCACGCAAATCCGTAACAGCCAACTTAATCGCCGAAATTAGTTCTCGTACTTGGAGCGAAGTAGTGTCGTGATGCAGGGTGATGCGAATATTTCCGTGGGTGAGTAACTCCATCGCCGCAAGAACATGGCTAGGTTGGAGATCTTCGGCTGTACATGCCGATCCAGAATCGACAGAGAATCCAGCCAACTCCAATCTTCTCAGCAGTTCCTCGCCTTCTACATAAAGAAACGAAAGTGAAGTGATGTGAGGCAGGCTTTGATCGATGTCTCCTGCAATGTCGCAATTTTCAATAGTGGCTGCGATTTCTCTACGTAGTTCCTCGCTGAATGAGCGGAGGCGTGGTTCGGCTTCGTTTTCCTTCTCCTGCCACTCTTCTAGAGCTACAGCGGCTGCGATCATGAGCGGTAGGGAAGCCGATTGCGGCGTCCGTGTGTGTCCAATATGAGGCAGGGGGTTCTTCCAGGCGGCGCCATTTCTAATGGCGAGGATGCCGATGCCTTGCGGGCCCTGCCACGATTTCGCATCGAAGTAGGCGCTATCCCAGCGCGACGGAAGAGGTACGCGGGTTCCCGCAGATGAAAAATCGCATGCAAGACGGAGGTTTCTAGCCTCGTTCACCAATGCCTCGACATCTTGGATAACCCCGGTTTCTCCGTTGGCCACCTGCAGAGCAAAGACCCCTTCATTCTGGGAATGTTTCTTCAGAGTGGCAACCTTGATACGACCTGAGGTCTCAACGGGAACTTCCTCGCTCTTGTCGTGGTTACGCGCAATTGCGAAGACTTCTTTCCGATCAACGTTGGAGTGGACCAGAGTGTCTGTCGGACGCAGGAGTCCGGCAATAGAGAAGAAATGACCTAGGGAGGGTTCGCCCAGAACCTCGATTTCCTCCGAGCGCAATCCCAGGTTCGAGGCGATTGAGGTCAGCGCCTCATCACGGAGAATGCGGGCCCGAGCCCCCGAGTGGGCCAATTTTCCGGGCTCACTCCACCCTTGATCTATCGCGTCGCCAAGGACCTCTCGCGCCTTGGGCGAGAGAGGGGATTCGGCCAGAAAATTGCCTGTGATATGAACCACCTGCTGAAGGCTACCCCCACTTACCAACGAGCATGAAATGCCCCACTATCCTTTGCCCATGCCTTTGGAGCCCCGCCCTCGCCGATCCCGCAATGGACGAAAACTTGCCCTAATTGCCCCACTACTTCTCCTTCTGGGTGGATGTTCCACAGTTCCCGGAATGGGATTCAAGAAAGGACTCTCGAGTGTTAATGACACATCGTTACCTCTATGGCAAAGTGCCTGGATAACGGCTGCGATTGTCGGCGTCTTTACCGCCGGCTTGATCGTATGGGCGTCAATCTTCCACCGCAAGAAGAACGATGAATTCCCCAAGCAGACTCAGTATCACATCCCCGTTGAAGTCGCTTATACGATCATTCCCTTCATCATCGTTGCCGTGTTGTTCGCATACACCGCCCGCGATGAGTCGCGCATTACAAATAAATCTCCCGTTGGTGTGATGCACAACATCTCAGTTAATGCGATCCAGTGGTCCTGGCAATTTACTTATCCGGAGGCTGGTCCGAATGCGACCATCACCGGCACGCCACAGCAACGTCCGATTTTGTATTTGCCACAAGGCGAGCGTGTTCGTTTCTCGCTGACATCAAGTGACGTAGTACATGGTTTTTGGATTCCCGCGTTCATGATCCAATTGCAGAACTTGCCAGGGGTGACGAACCACCTTGAATTCACCGCGAACACACTGGGTGACTATCCAGGCCGATGCAACATTCTTTGCGGCCGTGATCACTCGCTCATGCTCTTCACGGTACGAGTTGTCACACCAGCGCAATATCGGGATTACATCAATACATTGAAGGCGAGTCAGTCATGACAACAGTTGCACATCCACCACGTATGACGGGCACCACGGTAGTGAAGACTCAACTTCAACCAACGCGCAAGGGAAGTCAGTTCGTTAAGTGGGTAACCTCAACCGACCACAAGACGATCGGCTACATGTACCTGATCACTGCGTTCTCGTGGTTCTTGGTTGGCGGCATATTAGCTCTGTTGTTGCGTGCAGAACTTACTCGCCCTGGCCTTCAGTTCTTCAGCAACGAGCAGTACAACCAGATCTTCACGATGCACGGCACCATCATGCTCTTGATGTTTGCGACACCGCTCTTTGTCGGCTTTGCCAACGTCATTATGCCTCTGCAAATTGGCGCAGCAGACGTGGCTTTCCCGCGACTTAACATGATGTCCTATTGGCTCTACCTCTTTGGTGGATTGATGGCGTTTGCTGGATTCTTAAGTCCGGGAGGTGCTGCATCATTTGGTTGGACCGCCTACGCCCCGCTCGCAAACTCCCAGTACTCACCGGGAATCGGTGGTGACCTTTGGGTTATGGGTCTGGCCCTCGGCGGCCTCGGAACAATTCTTAGTGGTGTCAACTTCATTACGACCATCTTCACCATGCGCGCACCTGGCATGACGATGTTTAGAATGTCGATCTTTACCTGGAACGTGCTGCTGACTTCGATTCTGGTTCTGCTCGCGTTCCCACCATTAGCTGCAGCTTTCCTTGGTTTGGAATCCGATCGACTTTTCGGGTCTCACATATTCGATCCGGCTAACGGCGGAGCCATGCTGTGGCAACATCTTTTCTGGTTCTTCGGACACCCCGAGGTCTACATCCTGGCACTGCCATTCTTTGGAATTGCCACCGAAATTCTTCCAGTCTTCAGCCGTAAGCCGATTTTCGGTTACAAGGGCTTGATCGCAGCAACGATCGCGATTTCGGCACTTTCAGTTTCAGTATGGGCGCACCACCTCTTTGCTACAGGTCAGGTGCTCTTGCCGTTCTTCTCATTCATGACCTTCCTTATCGGAGTTCCCACTGGTGTGAAATTCTTCAACTGGATCGGAACGATGTGGCGTGGTTCTATAACTTTTGAAACACCGATGCTCTGGATAGTCGGATTCCTCATCACCTTCCTCTTCGGAGGACTGACCGGAATTATTCTGGCTTCACCTCCACTGGACTTTGCGGTCTCGGCTTCCTACTTCGTGGTCGCACACTTCCACTACGTGCTATTTGGCACGGTTGTCTTTGCAATGTTCGGCGGCTTCTACTTCTGGTGGCCAAAGATGACGGGCAAGATGCTCAATGAACGACTAGGAAAAATCCACTTCTGGATGACTTTCTTCGGCTTCCATCTGACATTCCTCATCCAGCATTGGCTTGGAATCAAGGGAATGCCTCGTCGATATGCGGACTATCTGCCAACTGATGGCTTTACCTTTATGAACGAGGTATCAACAGCTGGAGCTGCATTACTTGCTGCGTCGATGATTCCGTTCTTGATAAACGTCTGGATTACTCGAAAGTCGCCAATGGTCGGCGTGGATGATCCATGGGGTTATGGCGCATCACTTGAGTGGGCCACATCGTGCCCGCCGCCGCGTCACAACTTCACTTCAATGCCACGCATTCGTAGTGAGCGCCCCGCTTTTGATCTGCATCATCCGCACATAAAGACAGAAGGGCATTAATCCCATGAAAGTTTCATTCCGTCTTTTCCTAGGGCTGTCGTTTTTCTACTTCCTCATTGCTGCGATTTATTATTTCGTCGGCGGGGAAGCTGTAGGCATCACTGCAATCACACTCAGCGGTGGTTTAGCGGGCTTGGTTGGGTTCTACGTCTGGTATTCATCAAAGCGCCAAGTCGGCGTTCTTCCTGAGGACAATCAGGTTGGTGAAATCGCTGATGGTGCAGGCGAGCTCGGTTTCTATAGCCCGCATTCTTGGTGGCCGTTACCTGTGGCAATTTCAGCCTGTCTGGCAGGTTTAGGGCTCATCATCGGGTGGTGGCTGACCTTTATTGGAATTAGCGCCCTCTTGGTAAGTGTCATCGGATTCGTAACTGAATACGAACATCCGGTTAAGACGAACACCGGCCATTAATTTCTAGTTTAGGACTGCTGATTCATCGACCAGAGAGTCCAGATGTGCGTGCGAACGGTGCGGGGCTGGCGCAGGATTGAAACAATCTGGAATGCCACATCCTCAGGGCGAAGATAGTCAGATAGAGCAGGGTCACCTGTGGTGCGTCCTGAACCAATAGCAAACTCAGTCTCGGTTCCTGCCGGGCAGACAAGTGCCACTCGGACACCCTTTTCACGCAGTTCGCGATCCAGTCCGCCTGCCAAGCCCACCTGGGCATGCTTGGTACCCGCGTAGATGGCCTCATCTGCACCGCTTCGAAAACCAGCCACAGAGGAGACGATAATGACGTCGCCTTGGGCTTTTTCGAGCATGGTTGGCAATGTCGCACGAACGATATGCACGGTGCCTTCATAGTTGGTGCGCATCATGCGATTTACTTCATCGTCGCTGTAATCCAAGATAGATCCGTACATTCCAATACCGGCATTTGCCACCACCGCGTCGATGGTTCCGAAGCGATCCTTGGCCACATCGGCGATAAGACGACAAACCTCAGGGTCAGAACAATCTCCGGCGACAAGGATCGCATTCTCAGACCCAAGATCAGTGACGATCTCTTCTAGTCGACGTTCATTGCGAGCGTTGAGTACCACCTTTGCGCCGAGATCGACTAATTCGCGGGCAGTAGCTGCGCCCATTCCGGCAGTAGCTCCGGTGATAACCACGACTGACCCGCTGATATCTCTAAGTTCATATGTCATAGGACAATCTTAGTCGTCAATCGATATACCTATTTCAAAGAAGAGAGATACTTCAGGTACTCATCTGCGCTGACGACCTTCACAGTGAAAGTCATCCCAGCATGGCCACGGCCGCAACTTGAGACATTGCATCGTCCAGGAAATGTGCCCAGCTTGTCAGCAGTGAAATCCAAATGCCCCATTGCTCCCGGATCTATTGCGGTGTTAATCAACAGACCTGGTATCCAAAATCCATGCGTTGTGTCCGCCGACGTGAGTGTGAAGTGAACAAGTTTTCCCTCTGGAACGTACAAGAGCGAAGAATCACTCGGTGCACTAGAAAGTGGAGTTTTCCTTCCATCGACAAAATATGTGAAGGCGAAGTTCCACTGGCTGGCGGCGACTGTTATGTCGTAAGAAGTCTGTGCCGGTAGAGAGGAAAGAGTCGGGGCCGAAGTTGGCGTGGAAGAGGTGCCAGGGGATGTGGCTACCTTGGTTGGCTTAGGAGATGGCTTAGTTGCTTTGACAACTTGCCACACCAATTTCTTCCCATTCTTTACGCACCTCAAAGAGGCGGTGGCAGATTTGGCCACTGTGCCGACTTTGGCACACGCCTTTCCCGGCGTGGCGGAGAAGGCAAAGGGGGCCGAAAGTACGGCAATAGTCGATACGACGGAAACAAGCACAAGCGATACTTTCTTGAGGGAAGTGGTCATAAGAAAGACCGTACTCCCAAGCGAGTGCTAGCACTAGTAGCTTGCCGTGCTCACTTGGGCTTGGCGATTTAGTGGTGCTCGATCTCCTTGAGATCGTCAGGTTTTGGCTTGGCGATTGCTTCGGCATTGGCACGGCTGGCCCGCGCGCGGAGTCTGTTTCGCAGACCCCCTGGCCGGCGGACGCCATGGACATCTGTGGCCTCAAGCTCAAGGGGAGGAAGTTGCTCATGCTGAGTCAGCGTCCACGCCTCGGCATCAGAGAGGGGTTCGTGTACTTCAACGAATTCACCATGGGGCAGAAGGACAAGGCGACCAGTCTCCTTACCATGCAGAACCAACTCGCGATCGCTCCTTTGGAGCGAGAGACAGAGTCGTTTGGTCACGGCGAAAGCAAGAGGAGGAAGCACGAGAAGGCCAATACGGCACATCCACGTGATCTGATTGATGGAAAGCGAGAAGTGCGTTGCGATCAAGTCGTTACCGCCGTTGGCCAAGGTCACCAGCATGAAGGTGATTCCAAACGCTCCAAGTGCGGTTCTGTTCGGTGCATTGCGCGGTCGGTCAAGTAGGTGATGTTCGCGCTTGTCGTTGGTCATCCAGCTTTCGATGAATGGGTACAGCGCAAGGACCGTGAAGAAGATCCCCGGAACGATCAGACCTGGAATAAGAATGTTCCACGAAATTGTGTGGTGGAAGGCATGGGTTTCAATCGGGGGAGCCATACGTACAAGGCCATCGAGCCAACCCATGTACCAGTCAGGCTGAGACCCGGCAGAAATCTGAGTAGGCGTATACGGTCCATAGAGCCAGATCGGGTTGATAGACGCCACTGCGCCAAGAAATGCGGTGACGCCAAAGACGATGAAGAAGAATCCGCCGGCTTTGGCCATATAAACAGGCATCAATGGATAGCCGACAACATTCTTCTCGGTGCGGCCGGGACCTGGATACTGGGTGTGCTTCTGGTACCAGACCAACATCAGGTGCGCGGTGATCAGAGCCAAGAAGATTCCAGGAAGTAAGAGAACGTGAACAGTGAAGATTCTTGGAATGAAGGCGGTGCCAGGGAAGGGGCCACCGAAGGCGAAAAATGAAAGGTAGGAGCCAACAATTGGCATTGCTTGAATGATCGCTTCTGCGATGCGGATACCGGTTCCTGAAAGCAAGTCATCTGGCAAGGAATACCCAAGGAAGCCTTCAACGATTCCAAGGGTCAGAAGACCAATGCCGATAATCCAGTTGAACTCACGAGGCTTGCGGAAAGCACCCGTGAAGAAGACTCGAAGCATGTGGGCGACGATTGCAGCCATAAAAAGAATCGCTGCCCAGTGATGGATCTGTCGCATGAGCAACCCACCGCGGATATCAAAGGAAATGTGCAATGTCGAGTCATACGCCGCCGACATTTTTATTCCATTGAGCGGTAGGTAAGAACCGTGATAAATCACATCTCGTTGCGATGGATCAAACCAGAATGTCAGGAAGACACCCGTGAGAAGCAAGATGATGAACGAATACAGTGCAATCTCGCCGAGCATGAAAGACCAATGATCAGGGAAAACTTTAGTGAGGTTCTTCTTTAACCATTTGGCCGCGCCGGTCCGTTCGTCTACATAGTTTGCGACTGAACCTGCGACTTTCTCGCCACTACTCATGATGAACGCTCCCAAAAGCTAGGGCCAACTGCTTCAGTAAATGGTTTCTGCGCAACAAGGTATCCCTCGTTATCAACGGTAATTGCAAGTTGAGGCAGAGGACGAGCTGCTGGGCCGAAAATGACCTTTGCGGCCCTTGGCACATCAAAGGTCGATTGGTGGCACGGGCAGAGCAAGTGCTTTGTCTGTTGTTCGTAGAGTGCAACGGCACAACCCATGTGGGTGCAAATCTTTGAAAAGGCGATGATGCCTTGATAAGTCCACGAGAGGCGCTCGGGGGAGAGTTCAAACTCCTCTGGACGCAGGCGGATCAGTAGTACCGCATCCTTGGCATTGTTGTTGAGGGTGCGTTCCTCGCCTGGTGCAAGCTCCGGAAGAACCTGTACGACGCCGCCAACTTCAAGATCTGAAGGCTTTATTGGGCGGTTGGACGGATCTACAACTAGGCGAGTACCAGCTTTCCAGCTCGTTTCTTCAAGCGATTTTTTGGGTAGAGGACCGAGATCGCGCAGGGCTACAAGCGGAGCAAGTCCGATCAAGCCGAGTGACAAACCGAGAGTGCGCTTGATGAGAGAGCGGCGACCAAGTCCAGAAGCTGCTCCTTGCTCTTTAACCGTTGCCACAAAGTCAGCGCGATCTGCTTCTTCTGATCTAAATTCGTGGCGTTCGGCAACAACTTCATTATCGGGCATCAACGTCTTAGCCCAATGAATCGCACCAAGACCGATGAAAAGCAGAGAGACTGTTAGCCCAAGCCCCATGTAGAGCTGTTGCTCGTTCTGCGAACCCATGACCGGGATGTACACGAAGCGATCGGTGCGAATCCAGATGTAGGAATAGATGAAGAGAATCGTCCCGAGAGCCGAAATGAGAAAGAGGATGGCAACTTGGCGCTCGGCTTTTTTAGCTGCGGCAGGATCGGTATCCGCTTTGCGATGCACGTGCTCCGGTAAACCCGGATCTGATAGGCGCGGGGCTTTATCTGACATTATTTTTCTATCTCGCTTTCGTCGCCAACCAGACTGCAATACCAATGAGCAGTCCGAGTCCAAGTATCCATCCCAAAAGTCCTTCTGTTACCGGTCCCACGCGTCCCATGGAGGCACCGCCCAAACTGGGTTCATTCTGTGCGGCTTTGATCCATTTGATGATTGAAAGCTTCTCACTAGGAGTGATGATCTTGTCTCCAAACTTCGGCATCGACTGCGGTCCGGTGATCATCGCTTCGTAAATTTGAGTCGGCGTTGCTTTCATCAAAGTTGGAGCAAATTTGCCTCGTGTTAAAGCGCCACCTTGTCCTGCAAAGTTGTGACACATTGCGCAGTTGGTGCGAAATAGATCTCCGCCTTGAGCGGTGCTTCCATCGCGTTCGTAGTAGATGACTTGCTGATCTGGAATACCAGGTCCAGGCGCCAATGACGCTACGTAAGCCGATAATGCTGCAACCTCATCAGGATTGTAAGCGGGCTTTTTACGTATGGCCTGAACACCCATGTCAGCCATTGGCATACGGCCTGTGCCGACTTGGAAATCAACTGCGGCTGCACCAACGCCAATCAGCGAAGGCGCCACTTTCCCGCCTTCGGCATTGAGTCCGTGGCAGGAAGAGCAACCTTTGAGAAAAATCTGACGGCCTTCATCAACGGCAGCAGTACGTGACATCACGCTGGTGCCGAGGCGCGTTGTTGCACTTGCAACGGAAAAAGTTGTGCCGATCATGAAGAGCGCAAAAACCAAGAGTGTTGGTCCGGCAAAACGATGTCGTCGGTAACGCGAAAGGCGCTTCACGATTTGATTCCTCTCAATTGATTCATGCTCTAACTTTTCTTGGTTAAGTTATTTAATTAAGTAGATGGCGGAGAATAGCGCGATCCAAACCACGTCAACGAAGTGCCAGTAATACGACACAACAATCGCCGTTGTTGCTTGCGAGTGCGTGAAGCCTCCCGCCTTCTTGACGCGGATCAGGACAATCAAGAACGCGATCAGTCCGCCGGTCACGTGAAGTCCATGGAATCCGGTGGTGATGAAGAAGACGGAGCCATACGCACGCGAAGAAAGACTTAAGCCCTCTTGTACGAGAGATGCGTATTCAAAAACCTGACCGCCGATGAAGAAGGCACCCATCAAGAATGTGAGTGCAAACCATTCGCGCATTCCCCAGGCGGAAACTTTCCAGAGGGGGCCTTTCCGTTTTGCCTGAAAACGCTCTGCTGCGAACACGCCGAACTGACATGTCACGGAGGAGAGAACAAGAACGGTCGTGTTGATTGCTGCAAAGGGAACGTTAAGAATCTTCGTTGACTCCAACCAGACCGCGGGTCCTTGAACTGCCCGCGTTGTGAAGTACATCGCAAAGAGGGCGGCAAAGAACATAAGCTCGCTGGAGAGCCAGACGATTGTGCCCACGGCAACGAGGTTGGGACGATTAACTTTTGGGGTAATTGCTGTGGCGCTCGACATGGAGGTGATTATTCCTGAATTGTCGGGATTTACTTAACCAAGGCAGCTAAATGGACCGCGATTTGCCCCCGTGCAAAGAGTGAGACAGGTCACTCGGCCTGGATTTGCCCCCGCCGGAAGGGTCAAGAATGGGCCTGGGCAGATTAGACTTCCCGCCATGGGAAATGCCGCCGCACGAAAATCGATAGTTATTTATTCCGACGATTCGGCGGTTCGCGCTGCCATGAGAGCGGCTCTGGGCAAACGGGTCGGAGATGACCTTCCTGAGCATGAGATCCACGAATTCGCCACAGGAGATGCCCTCCGTATATTTATGGACGACAAATCGGCCGATTTGGTCATTTTGGACGCCGAGGCAACCCCAGAGGGCGGGATGGGTATTTCGCGCCAGCTTAAAGATGAAGTATTTCAATGCCCTCCAATCCTGCTTGTGACTGCACGCGCCGATGATGCCTGGCTGGCCACCTGGTCGCGCGCCGATGCCTTTGTACTACACCCCATTGATCCCTTTCTTTTCGCTCATAAAGCGGCCGACCTGATGCGCCAGAGCTCTCTGGTTCGATGAGCCTCGATTCGCCATCATGGTTGGAAAATCTGCACACCCTCGAAGGCGGTAATGATTTAACTACCGACCAGGCTCATTGGGCGATGCGAGAAATTCTGGAAAACCGGGCAGATACCGAACAGATCAAGTCATTTCTTCTTGCCCTGAAAAAGAAGGGGGAGACCGCCCACGAAGTAAGCGCGCTGGTGGATGAGATGTACCGGCACAGCGCTCCCATTTCGATCACTGAACGCGCTGTCGACACGGTCGGCACAGGCGGGGATGTCGCCCACACGATCAACATCTCGACAACCTCAGCGATCATCGCCGCCGCTGCTGGTGCTCGCGTTGTCAAACACGGCAATCGCGCCGCGACGTCTTTATCGGGGTCGGCCGATCTCTTGGAAGCACTCGGTGTGGCCATCAACCTTGATGGCCCAAAAGTTGAGGCATCGGTTCGGGAATTAGGAATTGGATTCTGTTTTGCCCCGATGTTCCACCCTGCGATGCGTTTTGCTGGCCCTGCTCGCAAAGAACTTGGCGTTCCTACTGTCTTCAATATTTTGGGACCCTTGGCAAATCCGGCAAAACCGAAAGCAGCCGCCATCGGCGTTGCAAGTGATCGCATGCTTCCGATTACCGCAGAAGTGCTGCTGGATCGTGGTGTAGATGGCTTCGTTTTTCGCGGAGATGACGGGCTAGATGAAATAACTCTTACTACGTCGTCAACGCTGATAACTATTGGCGGAGGCAAAATGGAGAAATCCACCATCGACCCACGGGATTTTGGGATTGCTCATTCGCCGCTATCGGCGATTAAGGGCGGAGATGCGCAAGAGAACGCTCGAATAACAACAGCGATTTTTGCAGGAGAGCACGGGGCGTACCGAGATGCGGTCGTGCTAAATGCCGCCGCTGCAATTGCTGCATTCCGCGGTGAACAGGACCGAACTCCGATAGAGCGCATTGCTGACGGAGTAAGTGCTGCAATTTTGGCAATTGATAGCGGAGGTGCTGCTCACCTACTTGCGCGTTGGGTGGAACTGACCCAGAAGTTGGCCGCCTCCTGATCTCGATTGCGAATTTTCTCCAGTTCGAATCTGGCTGAACCTGCACCGAATACTGGAGATGACCACTCTCCCTTGAGTGAAACCAGACGAATTCCTTCATTTTCTAGATAAGAAAGCAATATCTCAACTTCTTCATATGTTGAGGCAGGCAAGATTGATTCCGAGTTCGCAACAACTTCAGCACTGGATGAGAGAGATGCGATCGTGTGCGAGATGTCGATACCAGGGGTCGATGTTGCACTACCTGCCAACCTGCCGTACCTAATGCATACGAATTCCCATGTGATTGTCCCGTTATTGGCAGCGTGTTGGGCTACTACTAATTCAGGAATACGAGTTAGCGCTCGAATTCGAGCGCCACGCGAGACGCCCCTCACCAGGGATCCGAGTTGGTTACGGACGGCAGCAGCTTCTTCGAATTTCTCATCCATCGCTAATGCGCTCATTCGCATATTGAGTTTGGCCACAATGTCTCGGACATCATTCTTATCAAAATCCTTGGGGGACTCGATGCAATGGTCGATGGCTTTCAATGCCAACTGAGCATCTTGATTTCCGGAGAATGGACCAATCCACTGCACCGAGTCTTTAATCGAGTTGCTACCACGCACTGTCGAAAATCGTGGTTGGGATTTTCCTACAACCTTTACCCACGTTGCTTTTTCTTGCGTCTTCGAACGGCGGTTGTACTGCGGCCGTTTTTCACTGATCAAGCGAAGCTCACGCACTTGTGCTTCAACAATTGTTGCGCAGACGATCGTGTCAATGTGATCGGCAAGAGCGATCATCTCGTGTATCCGTTTGCGGGTCTCACTTGCCGTGAAATAGGTCCGCACTCGTGATTTGAGGTTGCGCGAAGTCCCAACGTAGAGCGGTTCGTTTTTCGGACCTCGGAATATATAAACACCGGGAGCTTCAGGAATACCAATGGCGAAATGCTTCTTATCCCGTTGCGCCGAAGTGATGCGAGTGCTGAACCCCTTGAGTTCGTCGAGGGTGGTGACACCGAATGAACCGATCCGCTCTAGCAAACCATACAGGACATCCACTGTTGCGCGGGCGTCATCGAGGGCTCTATGGGTTGGGGAAGTTACCGAACGAAAGAAGATGGCCAGGGTTGCCAATTTGCAATTTCTTACCTCGTCGGGCAGAAGCACTTGCCGGGCAAGTCGCGCGGTATCAAGTATTTGATATTTGGGCCAGAGATAGTTTTGCGCGGCTGCCGAAGCCTTTAAAAAGCCTATGTCAAAAGGGGCATTGTGGGCGACTAGAACATTCTCTTCATGGGGGCCGAGAAACTCAAGGAATGCAGGGAAGGCTTCCTCGATGCTCGGCGCGGGGGCGACCATTGATTGCGTGATTCCGGTGAGGATTGTTATAAATGCAGGAATGGGACCACCGGGATTTATCAGCGTTTGAAACTCTCCGATGACTTCTCCGCCACGAACCTTAACTGCGCCAATTTCAGTGATCCCTGCCCCAGTCGTGGGAGAGGATCCGGTTGTTTCTAAATCGAGGACGATGAAGGTTGTGTGCGAGAGTGGTCTGCCTATCTCGTTGAAAGTAGCTTGCCAGTGGTGATTTTCGCTACTTGCTCCCATGAGGCGAACTGTAAGACATTGAAGTGACATCTAAGAAAGGTCTACCCTCTCAGATATGACAACAAGCGGCGTGCCTGACGGCTTACTAGACGATTTTGCTATCCGTGGTAGCGGTGCCGAGGGGAAGATTGGAATTCTTCTGGTACACGGGTTTACTGGCTCTCCTGCCGCTATGCGTCCGTGGGCTGAATTTTTTGGTGCTCGTGGATACACGGTTCGCGTTCCACGACTTCCTGGACACGGCACAGAATGGCAGGACCTCAACAAAGTGTCCTGGACTGAATGGACAGACCGCATCACAGACGAGCTTGATCAATTGGAGAAGCTCTGCGAAAAGGTATTCATCTTCGCGCTCTCAATGGGTGGAGGAGCATCACTCTATGTGGCGGCTCATCATGGAGATCGAATCGCAGGTTTGGTATTGGTTAACCCAATGATTCACATTCCGGGCTTTCTAGCGAAGTTTGCTCCGCTTATTGCGCAGTTCCGAACCCACCTTAAGACCGTAGGCGGCGACATAAAAAGACCAGGTGTTTCAGAGTGGGCCTATGACGCGTTGCCCACAAATGGAGTCGTGCAGTTGGCAAAACTTCTCAAGAGCTCACGGTCTACTCTTGGAGTAGTGAAAGCACCGTTGTTGCTTTTTCACAGTGTTGAAGACCACCTTGTGCCAGTTACCAACACCGAAATCATCATGGACGAAATTGGCTCGCCTAGAAAGCAACGGATCGAGTTGATGAACAGCTATCACGTTGCCACAATCGACTATGACTCTGATTTCATCTTCGAAAACTCACTCGTATTTGTCCAAGAATTATCCTGATTTGAGCCTATCTCCTGCCGGTTCCCTCAGTTATAGGGCGGATAGCAGAATAAGTAAGGGGATAGACTCCCACTCTCGCTCGATTCGAAATCGAAGGGTTCCGCCGAATGTCCGTTGACCTGAACCTCAAAGAAGTAGTCAGCCACCGTAAGACCTACATTACGATGCTGGTCTCCTCACTCTTGAGTCTTGCTGCTTCTTTAGTTCTATCTGTAGACGCCATCTCATTGGCAAAGAACGCGAACTCAAAACTCTTCTGCGACATCAATGCCGTGGTCTCATGTGGGAAAGTCGCCCTTTCATGGCAGTCAAATCTGCTGGGATTTCCTAATGCCTATATCGGACTTATCTGCGAACCCGTTGTCATAACTCTGGCTATGGCCGGATTGGGCAGAACTCAATTTCCGAAGTGGTTTCTGAAGACGGCACTTGCGGTTTACTTCGTCGGCCTTAGTTTTGCCTTCTGGTTGCTCTCTCAATCATTTTTCGTAATCAAGGCTTTCTGCCCATGGTGCTTGGTTGTCACGATCTCCACGGTCACAGTCTTCTCAACGATGTTGCGAGTCAACTTGTATGAGAACACGTTCAATATGTCTGAGGCCACGCACGAAAAGGTCGTGAATTTCCTGCATAGAGGGTGGGACTACGTGGTTGTATCGGCCATTTATTCGATCCTGGTTCTGGCGATCCTCTTCAAATACGGCAAATATTTCCTGCCTCATTTCTAGGCGATATGCATGGTTAAGCACGGCTTCTGGAACATGAATCGCAAGGGCCGCAGTGCGCTAGGTGCGGCATTAGCTGGCGCCAATGAGCTTTTTCATCTGCGCCCCACATTAAAAGATTGGAACAGGGATGGCTTTTGATAGCCCATTCCAGTGGATGTTGATGTCAGTTTTAATACCAGGAACGCAACTGATGTGAACATTTGAAACGCCGCTAGACCCAATACTCGTATAGTGCCAATTTCCGCTGGTCTGGCAACTTTGCTTCTGTTTGCTGGGTCCGGTTGCTTTCCACCCACCGCTTAAATAATATCGAACGTCGATATAACTAAACGCGCTTCCGTTAATCAAACGATTAATAGATGGATCTCCATTGACGATCCAGCCTGTGACGCATTTCCAATTAGAGATTGTCTGATGTCCCGAGCCATCAACCCAGACCTTAGGAGACGCGGAGATGGTCCCTACGATGCTCGTAGTCATAGTCGAGCGGATGTAGCCACCGGCAGAGCACTTAGTTGTGCCCTCTGCTACCCACTTGGTTGTTGTACGCGTACTTGTTACTGATGTTGTGATTTTCGCGCCTGCCATCGCCTTGGATTGTGCGGCCACAAGAGAATTTTCCATTATGGTTATTTGGCTCTTGGACATGCCGGTGGCGCTCTTGAACAAATCTGGCATCTGGGCGCTTGTGGAAGTTTGTAATGTTGGTAGAAATAGAGTGACTGCCAATGCGGAGATCGACCAAAATCTGTATTTCATTGAAGTACCTCAACTCGTATTGGGTTACTTCAAAAATACTCAATGGAGCGTGATTCGCAAGAAAATATTGAGGGCAAGCCCTACAAGAGTGGACCGTACTGGGATCGAACCAGTGACCTCTTCGATGTCAACGAAGCGCTCTACCGCTGAGCCAACGGTCCTAATTTGCGAAAGCATACCCCACGAAACCAGCAGCAGGAAAAGACATGAATTAAGCGTCCATATCCCCATAATTGTTCGTTCCCACCGTGCCGGGTTGTGCCAGATAAACGAATTGTATGATCCATCCAACAATCGGCAGAAGGCTCCAAAGTAAATTCCAGGCAGATCTGTTCGTATCGTGAAAGCGGCGAACCTCGACCGTGGTCTCTGGAATGAGAATTACGAGGGCGATCAGATTAACGAAAAGGGTAATTAGAAATGACCTATTTGATTCCAGTAAGAGGATTTCCAATCCAATGCTGACCACTAGTGAAAATAAATAGAAGTACCAGTATTCGCTACGGGATGCGCGACCGCGACCCTGAAAGTACTTCTTGAAACATGTATCGATGGATTCTGAAAATGTCATCGGCCGAAATCATCCTCCACTCGCTCAATGTCATCTTCGCCGAAGTACGTTCCGGTCTGGACTTCAATGAAAATGACGTCGGTATCACTGACGTTGCTGACGCGGTGCAGATCCCCAATTTTTATCTCAACAGTCTCACCTGCGACCTGGTGGGAAATAGCGCCATTCAGCGTCACTTCGGCTTGCCCCTGCACGAAGTACCAGTGCTCGGCCCGTTTTTCATGGCGCTGGTAGGACAGACGCTTTCCAGGGGAGACCCAGATGCATTTCACCTTGAAGAAGGGGGTTTCTTGGAGCACTTCGTACCGGCCCCATGGGCGGGTGGATTTTTCTAGTTCCATTGCGTGTCCCGACCCTTCTGTAGGCGCGGCATGCGCCTTGCACGTTGAGCCATAGTAACTGATCGTCATTGGGATATTGACTCCTTAAAGTGCGAGATTCATACTTGCGGCAACTGAGACCTTCCCCTTTGAGGCGATGATGGCTCATGGATAAGAAATTAACGTCCAT
>Ga0315268_10001273_pt1 | contig 28950 bp, 26 predicted proteins | sample C1_top_MG_FD_204535 | JGI IMG/M metagenome (GOLD analysis project Ga0315268, IMG submission 204535) | Sediment microbial communities from Yellowstone Lake, YNP, Wyoming, USA - C1_top | ecosystem: Environmental > Aquatic > Freshwater > Lake > Sediment | place: USA: Wyoming | collected 2017-08-01
TCAACAACAAATTCACGTCATTTTGCCCTTTTTCGATAGAGTCGCGGGAAGGGATATTTTTGAGAACTACACTATCAATCATCTCGTCAAAAATTTTCTCAATCGCCAAGTTGTCCGGCTGGGGCCAGGTGCGGGCAATAAGATCGCCTTGCGCGAACGGCGCTAGCATTGGATCGTTGACCTGGGCCGACAGCAGATCGCGGCGGGCGGCCGGTTTTTCTTGTTTCACGGCGTATTCAGCTGCCGGATCGAATTTCGCGCTTTCGGCGCTCGCCGGAGCCCGGGGAAGATCCTGGCTCAAAGCCGGATTCATGGTGAGATAGCGAATAAGCCGCCAGGCTTCATAGACTCTTTGATCATTGGTGGCCGTGCTTTTGGAACCGACGCTCGAGTCAGTCGACGAATCAGAAACTTTGTTTTTCGAAACTGCGAATCCCCAATAATTGGCAAAGTTCAGGCTGATGCCTCGGCCTGTCTGATCGATGTTTTGGGGAACTGGCGCAACGCCCAGATTGAGTTTCGGCGCTTTATCCCGAACCCGCGAAATCAGCCAAGAATAATTGAGGATCATAGCAGTCCTGCCCTCAATGAAGCTATCCACTGAATTGTGGGAAGTCGAGTTCCAGCAATATTCCTTGGATTTCGGGTCGCTAAATTTCGTGTAGTAATCCAGGGCCATCTGGCCGGGAGAAAATTGCTGGTTATTGGCAAGGGTTATATATTCGGCAAAAGTTGCCTGTCTCGCTTTGGTGTCGACCATTTGCACTCCGGCCTGCATCATGAGAAGCGTGAGAATATCGGTGGCACGATTGACTTTTCCGCCGCCGGGACTGGCGTCGCTCGACATGCCCATCGCTGTTCCGGAAAGTTTGATATTTCCGAAAGAATCAATGCGAGTCAAGCGCTTTACGGCTTCATCGAATTCTATCCAAGTTTGTGGAGCTCGCGAAATTCCGTTCTGGTTCGCAAGATCTTTGTTGATATAGAGAGCGAGTGAATCGACCGAAAGGGGCAGGGCATATACATTCTGGTCCGCGGTGAAATCCTGAATGACCACGTCCGGGAAAGTGTCTTGAGCCTGTTTGAGATTCACCGCGGCCGGGGGAGCTGGCGCCAGTTTGTCCATATGCTTCGGAAGCCAGCTATTGTGGATCAAAAAAATATCCGGGCCTTTGCCAGTCGCCAAACCATTCAGCAAGTCAGTTTCGTATGATTCAACCGTGAGCTTCTTGTAGGTGATATCCCCAATAAGCGGATTTCGTTTTTTATATTCGTCAAAAGCTTTTGTGAATGTGTCGGAATCGTCAAAGAGTCCCCAGATTTCAAGGTTGACCTTGTAGCTCGGGTTTGTTTTCTTGCAGCCGCAGCCGGCTAAGACCAAAGAAGAGATTATAACCAAGGCCAGCAGAGAGAAAGAGTGTTTCCTCATAAAGCCAGTTTTTGTTTTTGAGTTATGCTTTCTATTTTATTTTACAACAAAGAAAGTATCAAAGCAATGAAAGGGGAATATTCGAATTTACAGCACGGTAGTCGCCGCAATCTTATCATCGGCGTTGAGCCTCATAACCCGGACTCCTTGGGTCGCGCGTCCCAGAACCGAGACACTTTTCAGGGGAACCCGGATGATTTGGCCCTTAGCTGAGCTGCAAATGAGGTCTGTGTCGAGTTCATCGGCATTGACCATGTGGGCCGAAACCAATTTCCCGGTTTTCGGAGTGACTTTCGCAGTTTTGATTCCGGAGCCCCCGCGCTTTTGAATTTTATAGCTTTTAAGATCAGATCTTTTCCCAAAACCGTTTTCTGAGAAAACCAAAAGCTGATTGCCTTTCTGGCCCTTGAGCACAACTTCCATCCCGACCACTACGTCGTTTTTCTTGAGCCTGATTCCGCGCACTCCCGCTGCCGATCGGCCCATCGCCCGAACGTCGCTTTCTTTGAAATGAATAGCTTGACCCTCGGCGGTCGTCACAATTACCTCATCCGATCCGGTTGTCGGCGCGATCCAGTTTAGCTCATCATCTTTCGCAAGCGTGAGCGCAATGAGTCCGGAGCGCCTGACTTTTTGGAAATCTTCAATAGCTGTTTTCTTCACGGTGCCGAATTTGGTCGTCATCAGCAGAAACTTGGCTCGACTTTCTTTACCTGTAGATATTACAGCCGTGATTTTCTCGCCGGGCGCGAGCTGCAAAAAGTTCACTATGGCTTGGCCTTTGGCGGTTCGCGAAGAAACCGGTATTTCATAGGCTTTGGATTGAAAAATTTTGCCAGAATTCGTGAAGAAAAACAAATCGTCGTGAGTCATCGCGGAAACCACCCGGTCAATCGTATCTCCTTCTTTCGTGGTGGCGCCAATCACGCCTTTCCCACCGCGCTTTTGGACTCGATAAAAAGAGGGTGGCATTCTTTTTATATAGTCGTCCTGGGTAAGGACAATGATTGTTTCTTCATTGGGTATAAGATCCTCCTGTTTGAATTCTCCCACCGCCGATTTCACGACCCGCGTGCGGCGCTCGTCGCCGTATTTATCCTTGAGATCCGTGAGCTCCTGCTTAATGACTGCCAAAACCTTTTTGGGATTTTTCAAAAGATCTTCGAGTTCCTTGATCAGCTTTCTTTTTTCCTTGAGTTCGTCATCGATTTTCTTGCGCTCGAGTCCCGCGAGAGTCTGAAGCCGCATTTCGAGAATGGCCGTGGCTTGTCTCTCCGAAAGCTTGAAGCGTTTCATCAAATTAGCGTGAGCCACTTCACGGTCGGCTGATTTTTTGATGGTGCTTATGACCGCGTCGATATTATCGAGCGCTTTTTTGAGCCCTTCGAGGATATGCGCCCGGTCCTTGGCCTTTTCCAGATCGAATTTGGTCCGGCGCGTCACCACCTGCTGACGATGATCTACAAAATGCTCGAGCGCCGCTTTGAGATTCAGAATCTTCGGTTCTATCCCGTCAACCAGCGCGAGCATATTCACGTGAAACGTTTTTTGAAAATCGGTGTAGGAATAGAGTTTGTTGAGAACTTTTTTGGGAAAGGAATCTTTCTTGAGATCGATCACGATCCTCACTCCATCTTTGTCGGATTCGTCGCGAATATCCCGAATACCCTCGAGCTTTCCAGCCTTCACAAGATCGGCGATTTTCGTGATGGTCGCGGCCTTGTTCGAAGCGTAGGTCATTTCACTGACAATGATCTGAAACTGCCCATTTTTCGCTTCGACTATTTCGGCATCTGCCCGGCAAACAATACTGCCTCGGCCGGTAAGATAGGCCTGGGTTATGTCCGTTTGGTTATAAATTGTTCCGCCGGTAGGGAAGTCTGGCCCTTTCACGAATTTCAGCATATCCCGAACCTCACATTTTGGATTGTCGATGAGAAAGATCAACCCGTCGACCAACTCGCCAAGATTATGCGGCGGGATATTGGTCGCCATACCAACCGCGATCCCCATCGTTCCGTTCAAAAGTAATTGGGGCGCTTTGGCCGGGAGAACTGCTGGCTCTTTTCTCGAATCATCGTAGTTGGGAACAAATTCTACCGTGTTTTTCTCAATGTCAGCCATCATTTCCTCGGCAAGAGATGTGAGGCGCGCTTCGGTGTATCTCATCGCGGCCGCGTTGTCGCCATCCATTGATCCAAAATTTCCCTGTCCGTCCACTAACGGGTAGCGCAGAGAAAAATCCTGGGCGAGCCGCACCATCGAGTCATAGACCGCTGTATCTCCGTGCGGATGATATTTTCCCAGAACTTCACCGACAACCGTCGCTGATTTCCGGAATCGCCCGGCGTGGGTGAGTCCCAACTCGCGCATCGCAAAAAGAATCCGACGATGAACCGGTTTCATTCCATCACGAACATCCGGCAGAGCGCGCGAAACAATCACGCTCATAGCGTAAGCGAGGTAAGACTCTTTCATTTCGGAGGTGATTTCTCGGGGTTTGATGTATCCGATTTCCATGAGATTCTCTACGAATTACTAATTTCTTACGAATATACGAATCAATTTGTGAGCCTTGCTGTTTGATTCATTCGTATATTCGTATCTGATTCGTAATTCGTAGCTTTCTACGGCAGACTCGGAATATCCGGTGTGTTATTTTTCTGGTCAGGACTGGTCGGGGGCCGAGAACTTGAACTGTCCTGATTCGCGCCGGGAAGGCTCGGGATATCCTGACCAACACTTTGGTCCCCCAGAGAATTGTCGGGCGCTGCATTTTGATCAGGCGCGCTTTGGTCCGAATTGCTACTTTGATCGGCTGCTCCCGCCCCTGTGTCACCTGAAACTGAATTGCCCGTGAGATCACCCTGCTGCGGCAGATTTTGCATCATATCTTGAATCGACTGCTTATCTTGACCGAAAGAGTCTTTGAGATTTTGCAGCTGGTCGGAAACACCGCTGGTGCTTTGGTCAGCTGGGGGCTTGCTATTCTCGGAAAATGAAACCAGCCAAATCACGAGCACGATGAGAAATGCCGCAGCCGTCGCCCCGATTGCGATTCGTTCCCGCTGTTTCTCCGGCTTTTGTCTCAATTTTTCAAGGTAATCGTTTATGTTCACGTAACAATATTTTTATGTTTCAGGTTATGCGTTATGTTTTTTATAAACTCACCGCTTCCATCAGAACTACTTCGAGCTTTTTTTCATCCAAGTCTTTTTTCTTGACAATCAATTTCGCAATTTTTTCCCTGGGACAAGTCCCAATCTCTTTGCAGAACACTTTTTCGTCATCACCCGAAAATTTCGAACCCTTGATTTTGTAATGCATCGGCAGGACGATTTTAGGCTCAACCTGATCTATCACCGATTTAGCTTCTTCCCCGTCCAGTGAAAATTTTCCCCCGACCGGCACTGCCAAAATATCGACTCCGTTTATTTCTTCGAGTTGCTTGTTGCTGAGAGCGGTCGCCAAATCCCCGAGATGGCAAAAGCGAATTCCTTCGCTCTCAAACACGAAAATCGTGTTTAGCCCTCGCTCGGCTCCTTCTTTCTTGTCATGAAAAGAATTGATGCCTTTGATCGAGACGCCCTTGATCGAATATTCTCCCGGAATATCCAGCACCGCCGGCTCGCCGCGCAGGACTTCGGAGTTGTTATGGTCAAAATGATCGTGGCTCACCGTCACAACGTCGGCCCGTCCCTGGGGCGGCCGGAGTCCTATTTCCTTATTATACGGATCGGTAAAAATCACCACATCTTCCCCCGATCCGCGCCCCTCGGGCTTGGTCGAGAGTTTGAAACAGGAGTGTCCGTACCACTGAATCGTCATACCCGATAGTAGAAATTTGACCTTAAATAAAGCTTAAGATGAAATTTCTTTTATATTATGTAATGTTATTATAATTTATACCTTTTTGCCAGTTTTTTTTAGGCTACGCCCAGTCAAATTCTCACAACCGGGCATAAAAAATAAAGCTTATCGCTTATTTCTATCAATAGAAATATAGCATATCGGAAGCAATTCATCAACCGCCGAGCTCTTGCCCGGTAGTAGAAATTTGACTCCAGATAAGCCTGCAGTTGGAAAGTAATCTAATTCAATATTACACTATACCGACTTATAACAACCTCTCTCAAAATATCAGTCAAATTTTCACTACTGGGCTTGCCAAAATCAACAATATGTATTAGTATTATCTAGTAATTTTATAATTAACCTAACCATTAAACAATGGAAGAAAATATCTACGACGCTCTGGCGAAAGAGGTCGACAAGGTATCCGATGAACGCAAGAACGAACCATCTGGTTCGGCTTCTTTATCTACGGAAACTTCAACCCAGATCGAGGAACCATCCACCGGTGAAGAAAGCGATTCAGCTTCAGTGATGGACAGCCTCATGAAAAACACGAAAATAACTTTTCCCAAAGTCGGTGACGTCATTGAGGGCAAGGTTTTAGAAATCGGATCGAGCGCTATTTTTCTCGATCTCGGTTTTTTTGGCACGGGCGTGGTCATGGGCCGCGAGATCAAGGACGGCCTCGGCGCGACTGATAAGCTGAAAGCCGGCGACTCGGTCACTGCCACCGTCACGGAACTCGAAAACGACGACGGATATGTCGAGCTATCGATCCGCGAAGCTTCGATCGAGCGCGCCTGGCAAGATCTTGAAGAAAAACAAAGCCACGGGGACGTTTTCGCAGTCAAAATTCTGGATGCCAACAAGGGAGGTCTTATGGTCGAGGTCAACGGCATAACTGGTTTCCTGCCGGTCTCCCAGCTCACCAGCGAACACTATCCTCGAGTCGAGGAAGGAGAAAAAAGCAAGATTCTCGAAAAACTGCGGTCCTTCATCGGAACGGAAATGAAAGTCAAAGTGATTGACACCGACCGCGAAGCCGCCAAACTTATCGTCAGCGAAAAAGCCGCTTTCTCGGAAGTTGAAAAACAGGCGATTTCAGAGCTCAAGGTGGGCGACGTCATTGAAGGAGAGGTAAGCGGGGTCGTGGACTTCGGAGCCTTTGTGAAATTTCTGCCACCCTCGAAATCCAGTTCAGACCACGAGGAAGACAAGCTTGAAGGCTTGGTCCATATTTCGGAACTCGCTTGGCAACTCATCGACAATCCCCGCGAAATCGTGAAAACCGGAGACAGAGTCAAATGCCAAATCATCGGCATCGACAATACCCGCGTTTCGCTTTCCATCAAGGCTCTTCTCAAAGACCCCTGGTCCGAAGTTGAGAAAAAATACAAAGTCGGCGACGCCGTCAAAGGCCAGGTGCGAAAAATCAACCACTTTGGGGCTTTTGTCTATCTCGACGACGACATTCACGGCCTGGCGCACGTATCAGAGCTTCTTGAAAAGAATCCCGGAAAAAATATCGAGGAAATAATCGAGATCGGGAAGAGCTACCAGTGGAAAATTCTTTCGATCGAGCCCAAAGAGCATCGGATGGGCTTGGCGCTAGTGGAGAAAAAATAAATCGGTATTAACCGCTTTGATGTCGTCGCTTGCTCGGAAATGTCCCGCGTTGCGGGATCATTTCTCTCGCTTCGCTCGACAATAGATTCGCTTCTAATATCGCTGGCGGCTGAAACATTTGAACATTCAAATTTGTTTTAGCAAATCGAAATATCCAATCTTTATGATTATTTCTTTCAACGGAGACGAGGGGTCGGGAAAAAGCACCATTGCCAAGAGGGTTGCTGAGACGATCGGCTATCCCAGGTATTATATGGGACAGATTTTTCGCGATATGGCGAAGAAGAGGGGGCTAACCCTGGTCGAATATCTCAAGCTTGGAGAAACCGATCCTCAAATTGATAAGGAAGTAGATGCTTATCTTTTGAAACTGGCCAGAGAGAATGAAGCTTTTATCATCGAAAGCCGAACGGCTTGGCATCTTATTCCTGAATCGCTAAAAATTTATCTCAAGGTCGACGAGGAAGAAGGCGCGAAGAGAATATTCAAACAGCTTCAGGAAGAATCTGATAACGCGAGAAATGAAGACCGGAAAGTGGACTCGTTGGAAAACGTTCTTAAGAGCATCAAAAAAAGAAGGGAAACTGATAATCTCAGATACCAAAAATATTACGGAATCAACATCCGAGAGCCGAAAAATTACGACCTTTTCTTGGATACGACAAAGTTAACGCGCGACGAAGTTTTTGATCGCGTCTTAGCTTTTGTTCAGGGAAAATTAAGTCGGTAATTTATGTCGTAGAGGCCCAGCCTCTGGAGTCATGAACCTCACCAAAAAAATTCAGGAAAATATTTTTCGCTACGATCTTTTCAAGCGGGGTGCAAAAATTGTCGTCGGAGTTTCAGGCGGTCCGGATTCAGTTTGCTTGCTCCATATTCTTTGCCGACTGAAAGACAAATACAATCTGCGCCTTATAGTGGCTCATGTGAATTATAGCCTTCGTGGAAAAGATTCCGTTTTGGATGAAAAATTCGTGAAAGATCTTTCGGAAAAATATTCTCTGCCGTTTGAAATTACGCGCCCTACTTACTCCTTACTACCCACTACTCACTCCGAAGATAGCCTGCGTGACATTCGCTACCGTTTTTTCGAGAAAATCCGAACAAAATATAAGGCAGACTGGATTGCAGTGGGGCATAACCTCAATGACCAGGCCGAAACAGTTGTGATGAGAATTCTTCGCGGGACCGGCCTCCGCGGACTCGGCGCAATCAAGTTTAGAAACGACAAAATCATCCGTCCGCTCCTCAACATTCCCCGAAAAGATATTTTAGCCTATTTACGTAGAAATAGAGTGCAGTTCCGAATTGACAAAACCAACCTCGCGCTCGATTTCACGCGAAACAAAATCCGGAACAAGCTCTTGCCGCACCTCGAAAAAGAATTCAATCCGAATTTGCAAGAAACTTTGTTCAAATTGTCCCAATCTGTAGCTGACGATTATGCTTTTATCAGCAAATATTCAAGCGAATGGCTGAAAGCAAACAAAGCCTTGCGCGTTTCAAAATTGATGAAGCTTCATCCCGCCATTCAAAGAGAGGTTATCCGCCTGGTTATCGAAAAGCAGGTTCCTAGTTTGCGAGAAATCGAAACGGGACACATTGAAGAAATTGTTAAGGTCTTGAAAAGCACCAAAAGCAAGAAACAGCAAATTCGGCTTAAAGGATTGAAAATTGAGAGAAAAGGTGATACCTTGGTTGTGGGGAGCAATAGTCATTAGCTGTGAGACAAGTCGTTAGTCTTTGGTTATGAGTAAAAAAAAGTCCAATAACTAATGACTATTAACCGAACTCACCGCCAACAACCTTGTTACTAAAGACTTATACAAATTCATGAAAAACCTTATCAAAAACCTGCTGATCATCCTGATTGTTTTCTTTGTTATCTCCGGTATTGTGATGATCTACAATACTCCGCCCCAAAAAACGCAGGAAGTGACCTTGAGCGATCTGGCCAACCAAATCAACGACTCGAAAGTCAAAGACATCCAGGTTGAAAATGATAATTTGAATATCACGCTCGGTGACAATACCAAAGAAAAATCACGAAAAGAAGCCGAAGCTTCGCTCACTGAATCGCTCAAAAATTATGGAGTCGATCCGGAAAAAATGCGGGCCGTGAATGTCGAGATCAAAGACACCGCGACCGCCGCTTTTTGGATCAACACCGTCATTCCTTTCGTTTTGCCTTTCCTCATCATCGGCGTTTTTTTGTGGTTTATGCTGCGCTCGGCTCAACGCGGAAACAACCAGGCTCTTTCCTTCGGACTTTCGCGCGCACGCCTGATTTCGCCGCAAAAAAGCAACAAGAAAAAAATTACTTTTGCCGATGTGGCCGGCGCCGAAGAAGCCAAAGAGGAACTTCGCGAGATCGTTGAGTTCTTGAAGCACCCGAAAAAATTTCTGGATCTCGGAGCGCGGATTCCGAAGGGAGTTCTCTTGTTGGGATCGCCTGGAACTGGAAAAACCTTGATGGCCAAAGCCGTCGCGGGGGAAGCCAACGTGCCTTTTTTCAGCATTTCCGGCTCGGAGTTCGTGGAAATGTTCGTAGGAGTCGGAGCCAGCCGGGTCCGTGATCTCTTCCGTCAGGCCAAAAAAGGAGCGCCAGCCATAGTTTTTATTGATGAAATAGACGCCGTCGGGCGTCACCGCGGAGCGGGGCTGGGCGGAGGACATGATGAGCGCGAACAAACCCTCAATCAGATTTTGGTCGAGATGGACGGTTTCGAAACGGATACGAATGTTATTGTCATTGCCGCTACCAACCGCCCGGATGTTTTGGATCCGGCGCTCTTGCGCCCGGGCAGATTTGACCGACGGGTAGTGCTCGATCTTCCCGATATCCGAGAAAGAGAAGCCATTCTCAAAATTCATTCAAAAAATAAACCCCTCGGAAAAGACGTAAACTTCTTGAGAATCGCTTCCCGCACGCCAGGCTTTTCCGGAGCAGACCTCTCGAACCTGGTGAACGAAGCCGCTATTCTCGCCGCCCGGAAAAACAAAAAGCATATTTCTATGGAAGAGATGACTGTTTCTATTGAAAAGGTGATTCTGGGTCCGGAGCGGAAGAGTAGAGTCCTCAACGTTAAGGAAAAAGAAATTACGGCCTACCATGAAGCCGGCCACGCGCTGATCGCCGCGACCCTGCCCAACGCCGATCCCGTTCAGAAAGTTTCCGTCATATCCCGCGGGCAAGCCGCCGGCTACACTTTGAGCGCTCCTCAAGAAGACAAGCGCCTCTATACCCGCGCCTATTTCATTGACGAGCTGGCCGTGCTCTTGGGCGGATTCGTCAGCGAAAAAATAAATTTCGGGGATGTCACGACGGGCGCTTCCAACGATCTTGAAAAAGCGACCGACATCGCCCGCAAGCTGGTCACGCGTTTCGGAATGAGCAAGCTGGGTCCGCGCACCTTCGGCCGAAAAGAAGAGTTGATCTTCCTTGGAAAAGAAATCAATGAAGAAAAAAATTATTCCGAGCTGACTGCCGACAAAATCGACCAGGAGGTTTCGCAGTTTATCGCGGGCGCCTATCAAACGGCCGAGAAAATTCTGATTGCCAAAAAAGAAACTCTAGAAAAAATCGCGAAGACTTTGCTTGAAAAAGAGACCATCGAAATTGATGAATTCAACGAATTGGCCGGTTTGACAAAAAAAGAAAAACCAGACGAAGAAAAAACTCTTCCGGAAACTATAAAAGACGCCGATGAGTCAAAATAATCAGGCTCCGCCTGCGAGAGGCGAACAAAAAAATATTGATTACCTCGGGCTCTTCAAGCGCGCCGCGAGGATCGTGTGGCAAAACCGGTTTTTGTTTTGGTTTGGCCTTCTCATGGCTCTTGGCTCCCCCGGCGGTATGAATTTTTCTCCTTCGGGGAACGACCTTGGCTCGAATCAGGAAGCCGCCAAAAATTTTTTCGCTAGTCATTGGGTTTTGGCCGCAACTCTCGCCACTTTGGCTTTCGCGGTAGTAATCATATTTTTTCTGCTTTCCCTTTTGGGAAAAGCTGGCCTCATTGGAGCCGTCAACAAGATTGTTCTCGGGAAAAAAATGAACTTCAGGAGCGGCTGGAAAATTGGAAAAAGATATTTCCTGAAGCTTCTTCGCCTGTTCCTACTTTTTTTTCTGGCTATCCTCATCATCATCCTGGTCCTCGCGATACCGGTGGTTTATCTTCTGACCATTCACTCCTGGATCGCCGCCCTTTTGGTGGGACTTTTGGCCGTCGCCATCCTCATTCCGATCGCCCTCATCCTTTTTTTCACTAATACTTACGCAACTTTTTATATCGTCCTCTCGGACCTCAAGGTGATGAGCGCGGTTGAAACAGCCTATGGCCTGCTCACTCGCCGGCTCGGGCCTTCGCTCATTTTCGGCCTCTTGCTTCTCGCCCTCAACATAATTTTTGCCCTGGCTGTTTTGCCGATTGCAGCCTTGGTACTCCTGATTTTGATTCCGGCTGGAACGCTTTTCTTTTTCCTAAGCAAAATTGCTTTCGGAATATATCTCGCACTCGCCATTCTCCTTTTCATTGCCGCCGCTCTTTTCGTCGGCTCGATTTTCACTACCTACAAAACCACAGTCTGGGTACTTTTCTTCCGTGAAATCGCCGAAGTGAAAAAAGAAGAGTTTGAAAAAGTTGCTGAAGAAGAAACCGAGAAACAAATCGCGGCCGCGCCGGAAAAGGCCTAGGGAAAGTTTATATTTTCCACTAAAAAATCTCCGCAACTATTCGCGGAGTATTTTTTGGGCAATACAGGGATTGAACCTGTGGCCTCTTGCGTGTCGAGCAAGCGCTCTACCACTGAGCTAATTGCCCCGGATTGGGACCGGTAGGATTTTCACCCCGCACCAAATCCAGTGGGACCAGTTGGGATCGAACCAACGACCCTCCGGTTATGAGCCGGGTGCTCTACCGCTGAGCTATGGTCCCATCGGCACTGTCGTGCCTCTTTCAAACCCCTCGGTTTGAATAATTCCGCCGCGGGAAAACTCCCGTTTTCCCGACCTCTTTCCCAATCCTAAGTAAATAAAGGGTTATCGTCAATGACAGCTTGGTGGAATAAACAACGTATTAGTGAAAATAGACAGCCAGACTGTTAAGTGATAAATTTACTAAAGAGAAATGCATTTAGTTATCCCCATGTCCGAAGAAAAAGAGCTAACCAAAAAAGAAAAGGAAGATAAGCTTCACGTTTTCTTTGTCGAGAAAGTTGTGACGCTGATGACCGGCGCAATGGGACTCGTGGCCGCGCTCGCCTGGAACGATGCGATGCGAAAACTTTTCGAACGTGTTTTCGGCACCCAAGGCAGCGGGGATGTCACCGCTATGTTCATTTATGCCGGGGTCATTACCGCCGCAGTTGTCATCGTGACCTACCGCCTCACTCGCTTCGCGGAAAAAGTAAAGAAGAAAAACAAATAACTTTCGTCATTTCAAAAACCGGGAGGTGTTCCCGGTTTTTTCATTTCCTTCTTTTTCCATGAAACGCTCGATGCACTTCTTTGAGCTGTTTGTTCGTCACATGAGTATAAATCTGGGTCGTGGTGACTGAAGAGTGCCCGAGCATTTCCTGAACGGAGCGAATGTCGGCTCCGTTTTGGATGAGATCCGTCGCGAAAGAATGGCGAAGAGTATGCGGATGGACGTCTTTCACTATTCCGGCTTTAGTCGCGTAGTATTTCACGATGCGCTGGACCGTGCGGGAAGTGAGGCGTAAATTATCGCTCTCTTTTCCCTTTTCAAGGTGCTTTATTCCAATCCGGACAAACACCGCCGGATCAATATCCGCTCTTTTGTCCAAATATCTCTCAAGCGCGCTTTTCGCTCTGTCCGAAATGAATACCACCCGGATTTTCCCGCCCTTTCCGCGCACGCTGAACTCTTGGGTCCTCAGATTGACCTGATCGCGATTAAGATTGACTAGCTCGGAAACGCGAAGTCCGGAACTGTATAAGAGCTCGAGAATCGCCCGGTCGCGCAATGTTTTCAAATCAGCGCCCGCTGAAGCTTCGAACAGTCTTTCAACTTCTTCGATTTCAAGAAAATCAATTTGCCGTGAATCATTTTTGCCCAGCTCTACCTTGTCAGCCGACAAAGTTTTTATATCCTTCCTGGCTAGATACTTCAAAAAATTGCGAAGGGCAATGACGTGATAGTTCTGAGTGATCTTTTTTAGCGGTCGTCCCTTTTCGTCACGCATCCGATTCAAGTGCAGTCTGTATTGCCGCGCCAGCTCGTCTGAAATTTCGGCGGGGGTGCTGACTTTTGCCCAATTCAAAAACCGCTCGAGATAATGGTCGTAATTTTCAATCGTTTTCTGGGATCGGCCTTTTTCGATTTCGAGATATTCGAGATACTGGGTTTTAAGCTTTTGAAGATTCATGGTGTCTTGATTTATAGGCGCGTTTTCCGACGTCGGTTGAAAGTCCTGCTTGAAACCGATGTTGGAACAACGCAAGTTGTGCGACATAGACATAATAACAGAAAAATTCGCCGAAGTGGATGGGCAAGCATTTCTGAGCCTTATCCGATCGCGTCTTCCAATTGATCTCTGTCAGTGCCGAAAATTTTTCCGTTTCGGCCAAATTTTCATTCTTGACAACATCCACCGCTGTGGTAACCTATTAGCTGTTCTAAAAATTAGGAACGGGACGGGACGAAAGCCGAATTTCTATATGAATCACTCGTCCGCTCGTTTAATCGAAAGGATAAACCTATCAGCGACTTTTTCAAAAGCTTCTTCCGAGCTATCCGGAGGGGACTGCGAAGAGTTCAAAAAACTGACAAATTCTACAGCGCTCGAGAAAATGAGCGCAAGTATTTTTTTCCGAAAGATTTTGCCGATTTTTCCGAGACGGACCCCACTCAACGCCAATTTCAAAGGATTGCGCATCCGACTTCCGCGCCTGGCAGAAATTTTCAAACTTACGAGAAGAGGCTTCTTGATTTCTTGAGAAAAAGGTTCATCACCCAGAAATTTCTGGCCTTTTTCCGAGAACACTCTGCGACCGTAGTTGTGACTGTGTGTCTTCTGGTGGTGGCATTTATAAATTTTTCCTCCACCCGGGCCTTTCAAGGTTCCCTTTTTGACACTCTAGGGCAGCCGGCGAAAAACGATAGCGCCCTCAAAAACAAACTTTCGATTCAAAGCCAAAAAAAGAACAATTTAGCGGTGGCACCCCTCACCGATCCGGCCTTTCTGGCTTCCGAGGAAAGCGCGGCTGAAGAAACATACCTGCGCGATATCGCCGAAACCTACAATGCGCCGACCATTGATAACCAGGTGGCCATGGCCACCTATAGCCCGACTCTCGCGCGCGCTAATAGCCACGAGATCGGAACCTATGTGGTAAAAAACGGCGATACAATCGGCTCGATCGCGGCCAAAAACGGAGTTTCAGCCAATACTATCCTCTGGGCCAACAACCTGTCAGCGACCTCGCTTATCCAGCCGGGAGACAAACTGGCGTTGCTGCCGGTGACCGGGGTGAAATACAAGGTTCAAAAAAATGATTCTTTGGATTTTATTGTAACCAAATATAACGCGGACAAGTCCAAGGTTCTGGCTTATAACCAGCTGCCGGCTGACGGCACTTTGCGCCAGGGCCAAGATCTCATTCTTCCGGACGGCTATATTTCAACTTCACCGATGGGCACTTCTGCCGGAATCCGGATTGCCACTGCTCAATCTCCCTATCGCGCTCCGGGAGCCTATGGCGTGACACCCGGCGCTTATCGAATCAGCAGTCGGGGCGGCGGAGGACACGCCTTCCCATATGGCTACTGCACCTGGTATGTGTCCCAGAGAAAATACATCCCTTGGGGCGGGAACGCCATTTCCTGGCTCGCTGGAGCTCGCTCTTATGGCGAAGCTACGGGAAGAACTCCGCGACCCGGAGCGATTATGGTGAGCGGCGAATCACGCTGGGGACACGTCGCGATCGTGGAATCAGTCAGTGGCTCGAGCTTCACTATTTCCGAAATGAATTATGCCGGATTCGGCCGGAAAAGCACCCGCACTTTGAGCGTCAACAGCCCGGTGATTAGAGGATTTATTTATTAGAAAATACTTTTTTTGCTTCATGGCTCGGCGTCCGCTAGGGCGCTATTTTTTATACACAAGATCCAATTACTAATTTTATGATTCTCCCAGCCAAAACCAAAATTGATTGAGAAGCTCCTGCTTCAGCTTATGCGTGTCAGCGTGCGAAAGAACTCCGAGATAGGATTGCAAAGATTGGTCTAATGATTTCTTGTCAATTTCCCCCGCCTTATGCTGGACAATTCGCATTTTCATTTTCTTGAATATCCTCTTTTTCGTTTTTGTCCGAAGTAGCCGGCAATGCGGCAATACGACATAGCCAAGAAAATCAATCCCCTGGCTTTGTTTTCTGATGACAATTTTTTTAGGGTGCAGTTCCAGTGAAAGTTTTTCTTTCAAAAAGAAGCGTATTTTTTCAAGAATGTTTTTCAATTCTTCTTTGTTATTGCAGATGATAACAAAATCATCGGTGTAACGAGCGTAGTATTTTAGCTTCAATTCATTCTTCACAAATTGGTCGAGTTCGTTGAGATAGATGTTGGCAAAAAGCTGGGAAGTGAGATTGCCAATCGGCAAGCCTCTGGCCATAAATATATCCGACTGATCGGAGGAAAAGCTGTTCACAATTTCCTTGATAAGCCACATCGCCCCCTGGTCCTTAATTCGCTTTCTCAATATACTCATCAAAATTCCGTGATCAACCGTCCCGAAAAATTTCCTGACGTCGCACTTTAAAACAAAACAGGGTTGAGAGTAGTTTTTCCCTGTTTTTGTTATAGACTTCTCCAAAGCCAAAACTCCTTTGTGCGTCCCTTTATTGAAGCGACAAGAAAAGGAATAAGAGATAAAAGTTGGCTCAAAAACAGAGTTGAGAACGGAAAAAACGGCGTGGTGAAAAATCCTGTCTCGAACTTTGGCCTTGTGAATATGTCTTTGTTTCGGATCACGAATGTAAAATGAGGAATAACTGCCGTGTCTATACGAGCGTCCCCTCAATTCCCGATGGAGCTGGAAAATGTTCTTTTCCAATTCCCATTCAAATCGCCGGACATCCTTCTTTTTTTGCTTGCCAATTTTGAAATTGTCCCAAGCCGAAAAAAGGTTTTCGGGCGAAATAATTTCATCAAAAATGTTTCTATAAATTTTCATAACAATAAAAATATGGAAGAATTTGATATACCAATCTTCAAAAAAATCTACGAACTGTATCGGAATTTCTACGGCTTAAGAAATTCAATCCCCAAGCAAGACCGCTACACGCTCTGGCAAAAATGCGAGAATATCCTGCTGGAAACATTGGAAAACATACTGCTGGCAAGCCAAATGTCCAAAGCGGAAAAATTGCCAATCTTGGAAAAAGCCAGTTTGAAGCTGAACCTTTTCAGGATTTTCGTCCGCCTCGCCAAAGAAGTGAAAGCTCTTGATAACAAAAAGTATATTTTGCTTCAAGAGAATACAGATGAGATTGGACGAATGCTTGGCGGATGGATAAAATCCACCAAGGATTTTTAAGACAAACGCTCTCCCGAAAAAGGAGAGCGTTTACTTTTGACTTGAGATAATTTCCGAGCGGACACCAGACCAAGGTTGTCGTTGCGGTTGTCGTCCCAGTTGTTGTTGACGTTGACGCCACCATTCGCCGAATTGCCGACGTTGACACGGTTGCCATCCGAGTCCACGGAATTTGTTTGTTCCCATCCAAAAGTCACTGGAAATTGAGATTTACTTCCGCCGAAAGCGGACTATATTCTCTCTTTCCTGTATTTTATTCGGGAGCAGTCCCGACGATAAAATCGGAACATCTCCGCTAAGAACAAACAAGAAATTAACTCTCATCTTTACTCGCACGCTACCGTAAGCCGTAGCCGACGATATTCTGGCAAGGTCTAAAGAAAAGACATCTCGCGAAGTTAAGCCGTAACCTAACTTGCATTAGCAAGATTGATTTTATCTTATCAATGTTTTAGGCAAAAGAAAAGAGCCTTCAGCGAGAGAAAAAATTCGCCGAAGGCTCAAGGATATAAAAGGAACAAATCTCAAGGGTTCAAGTTTCGTTTCCGAGCGGACACCAGACCAAGGCAGCCGCTGCGGCCGTCGACCCAGTGGTAGCTGACGACGACGCCACCATCCGCCGAATAGCCGACGCGGACACGGTTGCCATCCGAGTCCACGGAAGAAGTCCTGGCGTAGATATTGGGGAACAGCCACGCATTACGGACTTCCTTGTAGGTGGTTTCGCCCCACGTCGTTTCGGGGGCGTTGGGAACATATTCCGCCTCAGTGAGAAGCCCTTGCTGTTCGTCCCAGGTCTTCCCTGTGGAATTGGAAACGATGCCTTTGCGGAGCATAAGCCACTCCGCAATCACCTTGTCGTCCCGTGAGAACTTCTGCTTGGGTTCCGCATACCAGCCGCCCTCTGTGGTGTAAAACAATTGGGCGTTGAGATTGCGAACTTCCAGAAGCGACATTGGACTGGGCGTCCCCGCAATCAGCACGAAGCCGTTGTCGCGGAGCCACTGAAACACTTCCTCGGACGGAAGTGTTTCGGCGAAATGCCGAAACAGGTCGTCGCCGTAGGTGAGCTTGCGGGCAACAGCGATTTCCTCGGGCGTGATAAAATCATTTCCGAGAATGGCACGAGCATCATCATAATTCATCATCGCACCATCATCGCCGAGAAATGCCGACGCCACGGCTTTAGCATATTTCCTGCTTGAGCGAACACGCTTGAAATGCTCTTGCGTGACACCAAGATTGCTAAGCCTTTCCAATGTTGCGTTGAGCTCGGACTGCGGAATTCTTACCAGGCTTTCCATATCGGACCTCCTTTGATTTTTAGGCTCTCCCTAATGGGCTCGCCATTCTTCTGGTTCCGCCAGATACGGACTTGTCCCTTTATGAGACAAGCGTCTTGAGAGCCAATCCGCCAGCCGGCGGAGACGCCCAAAAAGCTTGCCTCTTTGTAAATATGAATTATAAAGAACTAACGGAGCAGATTAGCACGTTTCTTGGAATCTGTCCAGTATTTGTAAATAATGTGCTTTATACAAAGCAAATTTTTGATAAAGTCGAATTTTGGATACGGAATATTTCATTTTTTCTTGAGTTTCGCGAAGCTCGCTGAAATTTTTTTGAGGCCGGATTTCATAAAGGCGATGGTCAAGACGTCCCGGTCCGAAGAAATCACAATTCCTTCCCCGAAGTCGGGGTGGCTCACTCGCTCTCCATCTTTGAAATGAAACTCATGAATTTTCTTTTGTTTTGCTTTTTGGTCATTTGAATTTGTTTGGAAATTGGAAGTTGGGAATTGGAAATTCTGCACAAGGTGCAGTGGAATATCTTCCAAGAACCGCGAAGAAACATTCACTCTCACCGATCCAAAAATATTTCTGGAAGTCGCCCACAAAAGATAGACTCTTTTTTTGGCGCGCGTCAGGCCGACGTAGCAGAGCCGCCTTTCCTCTTCGAGCTCCGTTTGATCGAGAAGGCTTCGGGAGTGGGGAAACAAGCCTTCTTCCATCCCAGTCATGAAAACCGTGTCGAATTCGAGGCCTTTGGCGCTATGCAGCGTCATAAGATGCACCAAGCCGCTCTCCGAATCAATATTATCTGTTGAGGACATAAGCGTCACTTCTTCCAGAAACTGTTCTAATCCCGAACCGCCTTTTTGCGAATTATATTTTTCGGCGACTGTGAAAAGTTCTCTCACATTTTCATAACGAATTTGACCGGCTTCGCCTTCGGCCAGAAGCATTTTTTGATAGCCGGTTTCAGTCAAAATTGAATCCATGAGATCGGTAAGCGGCACTCGCTTGGCAACGCCTCGCAGCCGCTCAATGAGCACGCCAAATTTGGCCAGTTGGTCGCTTTTTCCCGAATTCAGGCCTTCTATCCGGTGGGATTTCTTGAGCGTTTCCACCAAACTCAGCCCCTTTCCCCGAGAATAGTTTATGATCTTCCCGAGAGTCACTGCCCCGATTCCCCGAGCCGGCAAATTTATGATCCGATCGAAACTTATTTCGTCTCTCGGATTCGCGATAAAACGCAGATAGGCCAGAAGATCTTTGATTTCCCTTCTTTCATAAAAACGCAGTCCGCCCACGACTCGGTAAGGTAGCGCCGCTTCGAGAAACGCTTCTTCGAGCGCCCTTGATTGGGCATTGGTTCGATAGAGCACCACGAAATTGTTGAAATTCAAATTTTCTTCGTCCCGAAGGCGCATTATTTCAGAAACGATGAAGCTGGCCTCGTCCTGCTCGTCCGACGCTCGATAGATTGCGATATCCTGGCCTCCGGCGTTGTCGGTCCAAAGCTTTTTGTCTTTTCGCCGAAGATTTTTGGAGATTACTCCGTGCGCCGCGTCGAGAATTTTTTGGGTCGAGCGATAATTCCGCTCGAGCTTCACGACTTTGGCTTCCGGATAGTCGCTCTCAAAACTCAAGATGTTCCGGACATCGGCGCCTCGAAAAGCATAAACTGACTGCCAGTCGTCACCCACCACGCAAAGGTTGCGATGCCGCTCGGCCAGAAGATTCACGAGAACGTATTGCGCGTGGTTAGTGTCCTGATATTCGTCAATCAGGATGTAGCGGAAAATATTTTGATATTTTTCAAGCACTTCGGGAAATTTTTGAAAAAGCTCGACCGTTTTTTGGAGGAGATCGTCAAAATCGAGCGCGTTGTTTTCCTGAAGGTATTTCTGATAGCTTTCATAAATGCGTGCCACCACCCGCTCAAAATAGCTTTCCCCGCTCAGATAGTCTTCGACGTTCTGGAGTTCGCCCTTGGCCTTGGAAATGACTGAGAGCATGGCGCGCGGATTGAACTGCTCAACGCTCAAATTTTTTTCTTTCATGATTTTTTTGACGAGCGCCAGCTGATCCGAGTCGTCAAAAATCGTGAAATTCCGCCGATAGCCGATCCGTTCGGCTTCCTGCCTCAAAATTCGAACCGAGATATGGTGAAAGGTCCCGAGCCACGGCTCTCGGGAGCTCGACCAGTGGCTTTTCGAGAAGTCGCCCTCCAGGAGCTTCCTCACTCTTTCTTTCATTTCCCCGGCCGCTTTATTGGTGAAAGTGACCGCCAAAATGTTTCTCGGCAAAACCTTTTTTTCTTTGATCAAATAAGCGATGCGATGAGTAAGCAGCCGGGTTTTCCCGGATCCGGCGCCGGCAATGACTAAAACCGGCCCCTCTGTCGTCAGGACCGCTTCTCTTTGCTCTACATTGAGCCCCGCCAGCAAACTTGATCCGCTGGCCGGCTGATTCTTGATTATTTTCATGCCCGGTAGTACAATAAAAAACTGTTATGTTTTCTAAAATAGCCCGTAAACCGGCAGTATTAAGAATTGTACTACCGGGATACCTTGTGTATAATAGAACATTAATCCAAAATTTAAAAATCCCCATAATTGCATAATAAAATTGCATTTTGAATCGTTTCGTGGTATTATCAAATTAGCCAAAAGAATAAAAAAATTATAAATAAGCAGTAACTGGCAGAAATTTTATGGCGCTGACAAAGCAAAAAAAGACGAGAGTGATTGAAACCTCGAAGATTCACGAAAAAGACACGGGCTCCCCGGAGGTCCAGGTATCACTTTTCACGGAAAAGATAAAAAGCCTGACCTCGCATCTTAAGAAGAACAAAAAGGACAATCATTCCCGAAGGGGTCTCCTGAAGATGGTGTCGAAACGCAAAAAGCTCCTCACTTATTTAAAAACCAGAGACCCCAAGCGGTTCAAGAAATTGGTCTCGGCTTTGGGCCTCAAGGAATAAACTTATGTCAACCGGAAAATTTCCCGAACAAAGAGTCGGCATTTTGGTGGATATTCAGAATATGTACTACTCCGCCAAAGTTGTTTACAAGAAAAAAGTGAATTTCAAGGAAATTTTGAAATCGGCCGTTTCCGGCCGAAAGCTGATCCGCGCCATTGCTTATGGCATCAAAACCATCGAGGGTCTCGAGAAAAATTTTTTTGACGCTCTCCAGAAATCCGGCTACGAAGTCCGCACCAAAGATCTGCAAATCTTTCCCGGAGGCGCGAAGAAAGGCGATTGGGACGTTGGCATCACGGTCGACGCGATAAAGTTGGCCAGCCATCTCGACGTGGTCGTTTTGGTGACTGGAGACGGCGATTATATTCCGCTTGTCCAATATCTCCAAAACACCATGGGCTGCCGGGTGGAGGTTATCGCTTTTTCCGAATCGGCGTCGGGAAAGCTTGCCGAAGCCGCCGATGATTTCATCAACCTGAGCGAGAACAAGAGAAAATATTTAATCTAAATCTTTCCGATAGCTCTAATAACAAATAACACACCTGTGATACTAAGAGCTCGAATTAGTGTCATGCGCGTGTGATTCGTCTATTAGCGCTGTTCGGGAAAAACTTCCATGTCAGTGAAAAAATTTGAGACAGAAGTTGCCGGAAGAAAACTCATCGTCGAGACGGGCCTTTTGGCCAGTCAAGCCAACGCTTCGGCCACCGTTCGCTACGGCGATACGGTTGTTTTAGCCACGGCCGTCATGAGCCCAGAAGCCCGCCCGGGAGTGAATTATTTCCCTTTGATGGTCGACTATGAAGAAAAATTTTACGCCTCGGGAAAAATCAAAGGTAGCCGCTTCATCAAAAGGGAAGGCCGACCAACCGACGAAGCGGTCCTCAACGGCCGTTTGATCGACCGGACGCTCCGTCCGCTTTTTGACCAATGGATGAGAAACGAGGTCCAGGTGATTGTCACGGTCCTTTCCATTGATCAGGAAAATGATCCGGCCTTGGCCGGTGTTATTGCCGCCTCAACTGCTCTCTCGATCTCGGATATTCCCTGGGGCGGTCCGGTCGGCGCAGTGCGAATTGGGAAGGCGCAGGGAAAACTCGTCTTGAACCCGATTAATGGAGACTTGGCTCAAAGCCCGTTTGATATTTTCGTTTGCGGCCTAATGGGCAAAATCAATATGATCGAAACTTATGCCGAGGAGGCCTCCGAGGAAGATATTCTCGCGGCTTTCGCCGAGGGGCAAAAAACAATCGACCAAATCGTTACTTTCATCTCAGATATACAAGCGCAAATTGGAAAACCGAAGCGCGAAGCAGCGGTCTTAGCGCCTGATCAAAATTTCCGCCAAGTTATTCTCGAAAAATTCGCGAAGAAAATTCCAGAGGCCCTCTATCAAAAAGACCATGCTGTTCAAGTTCAGAAGGAGCAAGAACTCTTTGCGAGCGTTTCTGATTTTATCAAAGAAAAATATCCGAACGATTTCGACCAGCACAAAGAACTGGCCCTTCAGGTTATCGATCAAGAAATGGAGGGTCTTTTTGAAAAAAATATTTTGGAAAAGGACGAACGGCCCGATGGACGCCAGCTCGACGAAGTGCGGTCCATCACCTGTCTTGTCGGCCTTCTTCCCCGCACTCACGGCTCGGGACTTTTTACCCGCGGAGAAACACAAGTGCTTTCAACCATCACCTTGGGCGCTCCTGGCATGGAGCAAGTAATTGATACGATGGAGCTTGATGAGAAAAAACGCTTCATGCATCACTACAATTTTCCGCCTTTCTCGGTCGGCGAGGTGCGGCCGATGCGGGGACCCGGACGCCGAGAAATCGGACACGGAGCCTTGGCCGAAAAAGCCTTGGCAGCTGTGGCGCCCGATAAAGAAAACTTTCCCTATACCATCCGAGTAGTCAGCGAGGTCCTGTCCTCAAACGGCTCTTCTTCAATGGCCAGCGTCTGCGGATCGAGCCTCGCTCTTTTTGACGCCGGTGTTCCCATCGGAGCCGCGATTGGCGGAGTTTCGATCGGTATCGTGGTTGGATCCAAGGGCGAATATAAGTTGCTTTCAGACATTCAGGGCCCCGAAGACCACTTTGGCGGCATGGATTTCAAAATCGCCGGATCGAAGAAAGGAATTACCGCCATCCAGCTCGATGTGAAAGTTGACGGCCTGACGGGAGAGATGATCAAAGACACTCTCACCCGATCACGCCAGAACCGCCTGTCGATAATTGAAATCATGGATCAAACGCTCAGCGCCCCCAGGGCTGAAATGTCACCTTACGCGCCACGCGTTATCACTTACCGCATCAGCCCGGAAAAAATCCGCGCTGTCATCGGTCCGGGCGGAAAAATCATCAACCAGATTATTGACGAAACCGGTGTTTCAATAGATATTGAAGATGACGGCTTGGTCTTTATAACTTCCGACAACCAAGAGGCCGGAGACAAAGCGCTCGCGTGGGTCAAGAATCTGACTCACGAAGTCACGGCTGGTGAAATTTTCCAAGGACGCATCACCCGCTTGATGAATTTTGGGGCCTTCGCCGAAATCCTTCCCAACCAAGAGGGGATGATCCACATTTCCGAAATATCCGAACAAAGAATCGCCAAAGTCGAAGACGCGCTCAAGGTCGGCCAGATGGTGACCGTCAAGGTCAAAGAAATCGACAACCTCGGCAGAATAAATCTCACCATGAGAGGACTGAAACAATCAAAATAAATTTGTTTTAACCTAGAAGCAAACAGACACTCAGCAATAAAAATTTACAAAAACAAAAATGTTCGCCCTAAAAAAATCTTCGGCGAGCTCCGGATCGGATGGAGCGAATTCGCCAAATTCAGACTCCAATAATTCATCAAAAATCAGGACTCTCAGGAGTGACTACGAAAGTTTGCAGAGCGGCCAAAACCCGGATAATTTCAGAAATGAAAAAATTCCTCCGCCTCCGGCCAAACCCGTCGCTCAGACTCCGGCCGCATCGGTTGCCCCTCCCCCCTACAAAGCTCCTCCGCTCCACCCACTTTTTCATCAGCCACTTCCTTCCGCACTCCCACGAAGCAATGCTGCGCCGACGCCCCATGAGACCGATATTTCCCCAATGCCTCACCCCGAACCCGGACCAGTCGATCCCAAAAAATTACCGGCTTCTTCTTTCGGATCGGACGATTTTTTCCCGGAGCAGCCTCACTTTGAGAATGTGGGTGAAATTCTCAACAAGGAGATCAAGACTTCATCGCGCCAATCTTCGGGCCGGCTGAAGTATTTCTTTATTCTGCTCGTGCTACTCGTGATCCTCGGTGGAGGATTTTATTATTGGTGGTTCATTTTGGGGGGACAGAAGATCATCGCCCCAAAGAAAATAACGCCTCCGGCTCCGGTCGTCCAAACTCCATCCCCAAATACTTCTGATGCCGCAGCGAACAGCGGCCCGATTCGTCAATGGAAAATAGACCTGGGAAAAGATAATCTGGCTAATAAGCGGGCTATAAATAAGAGCATCGATTCATTTATTGGCGATTCTTCCGATAACGATCTCATCGAAATAAAAATTCTATCTCAGGACAACCAAGCCATAACGCCTCAAAAATTCGCTTCGATTTTCGATATGAAGTTCCCCGCCGGCGTTTTTGAATCGCTAAACAACGACTTCAGCCTTTTTCTCAAAAAGGAAAGTGACACAGCCAAGCTTGGCGCGACCTTCAAGCTTTCCAAATCTGACAATCTAGCCACCACACTTCAGGGCGAGGAACCAACGCTCTATTCCGATTTCAAGTCTTTTTACTTGGATAATCCTCCAGCGGATATCGCTTTGACTTTCGTTGCCACCAAATATCGGAGTGCCGATATCCGATATTTCAATTTTGCGAGCCCTGCGAATACTTCTTTTGACTACTCCATAATCGCCAGTGGCGAAAATACCTTTTTTATTTTTGCGACCTCGAAGAATTCGATGCACTCGATTCTTGACTATATGTCGGCGAAGTAGTCTGCTTAAATTTTTTTGGCAGACAAAAATACCGGCTAATCCAACAAGCGCCAGCTAACTTTAAAAAAATTTATTCGCCAGCTCAAAAACCTTGGCGGATATTTGACCTTTTTTCCAAAAAATGCTATACTATATTTGTAAATTAAAAAGCGAATAAGCGAGGAAAAGGTAAATGCGTTCCAATCACAATTTCCCCCTATTTGTGATTGGAACGCATTTACTTCCCCATTTTTCCTTCCAACGCGGAGGAAATAAAAAACAAAAATAAAATTTTTGTAAAAAATATAAAAACAAAAATAAGGTTCCTTTAAACCGTGGGGAGGTAGAAAGCAACCCGGCATATAGTCAAAATACATGTTTATAGAATGTTATTGCGACGCCTTTCACCCGGGCTAACAATACTCTCGGCATGTTGTTATATGCCAAACACCGGCGGGCCCCGCCACTTAAAAATTTTTTTGCGGGCGCTTGGGCCCGCTGGTTTCAGACCTAAATATCGGGTAGAACAGAATCGGCTCCAGAAGGCGGTTTTTTTGTTGGCTGAAAAAATTCTATAATATGAGCATGCCTCCCGAAATATCGAATATTGGAAAACAGGGAGAGATCATCGCCGCGAATTATCTTCGAAAAAACGGCTATGAGATTCTCTCGATGAATTTCGCCAATGACTTGGGTTACCGCCGGGGGGAACTGGACATCGTGGCCAAAGATTCAAAAACTGGCGAGGTTGTTTTTGTCGAAGTGAAATCGCAAAAGAAAAATATTTATTCGCGCGATCCCGAACAAGCCATTACGCGCCAGAAATACTTTCGGCTTTCCAGAATTATTTCAAACTATTTGAATAAAAATAAGCTGCAGGATTCCGAATATCGCCTCGACGCCGTTTCAGTCGAAATTGATCCCGAAAAAAGAAAAGCCAGCCTCAAGCATTTGAAGCATATATATCTATAGTGTTATACTAAATTGTGGTAAATCGGAATTATCATTAACCAACTATTATGCTTGATTCTAAGACTCAAAATGAACTAAAAGAAAAACTACTGGCGGAAAAAGAACGGATTGAAAAAAATCTGGCGCCCAACGAAGCCGGTCGAAAAGGGGTCGACCGCGAATATGAAACAAACTTCCCGGATATCGACCGCGACCAGGAGGAAAACGCCGATGAGATGGAAATGTATGAAAGTAATTTGGCAACTGATGAGACTTTAAAGTCCGAACTCAAAAAAATCGGCGCGGCTCTCGAGGCGATGGAAAAAATGGCTTATGGAATTTGCAAAAACTGCAACCAAGAAATCCCGCTCGAGCGGCTTCTGGCTTATCCCCAAGCTGACACTTGCCTTGACTGCCAAAAATAAAAACTGGATGAAAAATTATTTTCGTTTTTTTGCTTTATTTTTTTTCCTTGTTTCAGCTGATCAGTTTTTTAAATTTGTTTTCTCCGATAAATCTACCTGCAACAAAAACATCGCCTGGAGTATTTCAATCGCGCCAGGCTTTTTTTATTTTTTCTGGATCGCTATTTTTTTTATTCTGATTTACTTTTTCCTGAAAAGCCAGAGCCGACTTGAGAAAACAGCTTTTGTTCTAATTTTTTCCGGCGGAATTGCCAACATGCTTGACCGGATCGCGCGCGGTTGCGTCGTTGATTATATAGATTTAAAATTTTGGCCGGTGTTTAATCTCGCCGATATTTATATTACAATTGGGGTAATATTGTTTTTCTTGAACATCATAAAAAGTAAATGTCGCAAAGCCTGCCCGAAGCGAAACATCGTTTCAGGCGGGCGACACATTAGTTTTTAACTTTACACTATTAGTTTTTAACTTATTTTCATGTCTTCCAGAGTCTTAAGCGCCGCCACTTTGGGCCTTCAGAGTTTTCCCATCGAAATCGAAGCCGACACTCATTCGGGGCTCCATACTTTTACGATTGTCGGATTGCCGGACGCGGCGGTGAAAGAAGCCAAAGACCGGGTCGACTCGGCCATCAAGAATTCCGGCTTCAAGCCGCCACACCGTTGCGGCCACATCACCATCAATCTGGCCCCGGCCGACGTTCGAAAAGAGGGGCCCCTCTATGACCTGCCCATCGCCTTGAGCTTTCTTTTGGCCACCAGTCAAATCAAAACCGATCTTGCTAACAAAATTTTCGTCGGCGAGCTTTCGCTCAACGGCGAGATTCGGCCAGTCAACGGGATCCTGCCAGTCGCCCTCATGGCCAAAGAAAAAAAGATGGCGGAACTCTTTGTTCCTTTTGGAAACGCCCGGGAAGCAAGCATTGTTTCGGATCTCACCGTCATCCCCATAAAAAATCTCAATGAACTCATCGCTCATCTTTTGGGCGAGAAGCGAATTTCACCCGAGCCGCCCCAAGACTTAGCGGATATTTTTGAACCTCAAAATTATACAGCCGATATGGCCTACATCAAGGGCCAGGAATACGCCAAGCGAGCTCTCGAAATCGCAGCCGCTGGCGGGCATAATGTTCTACTTTCGGGACCGCCGGGATCAGGAAAAACACTCTTGGCTCGAACTTTTCCTTCAATTCTTCCGCCCTTGATTTTCAGCGAAGCGCTGGAAATCACGAAAATTTTTTCGATTGCCGGAAAACTGGAACCCAGAAAAGCCCTCATTTCTGAACGTCCGTTTCGTTCTCCTCACCACAGCGCTTCGGCCGTGTCCTTGGTCGGCGGAGGACAATTTCCGCGTCCGGGGGAAATAAGTCTCGCTCACCGCGGCATTCTGTTCCTCGATGAATTTCCGGAATTTTCCCGCTCGGTCCTCGAAAATCTGCGCCAGCCGCTGGAAGACGGGATGATTTCTGTTTCCCGCGCCCAAGCCTCTTTGACTTTCCCCGCACGCTTCACGCTCATCGCCGCGATGAACCCTTGCCCCTGCGGAAACGCCAGCGATCCCGAAAAACTTTGCTCTTGCACTCCGGCTGCCATCGTGAAATATCAGCGGAAAATCTCTGGGCCGATCCTCGATCGCATTGACATCCACGCCGAGGTGCCCCGAATGAAATTTGAAAAACTGACTGAAAAAAAGGTCGCCGAAGAAAGCCAATCCATTCGGGAACGGGTAAAAGCGGCGAGAGAGCGACAGCTCGCGCGCTTCAAAGATCTCGATATCATCTCGAACAGCGAGATGCAAAATCAGCACATCAAAATATTCTGCGATCTTCAGGAAAAAGAAATGGACATCCTACGCCAGGCGGTCAACCAACTGCATCTTTCAGCGAGAGCTTTCCACCGCATCATAAAAATCTCCCGCACCATTGCGGACCTCGCCGGCGCGGAAACAATCGAAGTCCCGCACCTCGCGGAAGCGATCCAATACCGCCAGAGGCAGATATAAGCCGATTTCAACTTATCCTCAATTCGGAGATAATATTGTATAATAAAAAAACTAAAATAATTTCACTCTGGAAAATTCTGGCTTTGCCAGGATGCGCCTCGAGCGCAATTTAACAGAGCACAAACAAAATGAAAACAAAAACGGTGAAAGAAAAAAATTGCGCTTGGCAGGCTTCACAAGGAGCAATTGAGTCAAATCAATTGTTAGTTGCCGGGTTAGTGGTTATTATTGTCATTAGCGCAGTAATAATCGGCAGTGTCCTGTATGCTTGGAAGAAACAAGCGACGATCGGAAAAAATTGGGCCTACGAGAACAATATCGCGAATTTGCAAACGCAGATCAATAGCCTCAAAAAACAAATAGCCCAAAACAAAGCAGAGAATACCGGCACGGCGACCAGTCAGGAAACACCAGCCGCCCTTTCTTCCTCGGAAGCGTTTGAAAAAGCGCTCAATGACAAAAATTTTGCCAAGGTTGAATCGCTCATGGCCGCGAGAATCTATTATGTGATCGACGCCAGCGACTGCTGCGGTGACATAACCAGAAAAGAAACAGTGGGGAATCTTCAAAACTATATCCACGGCGTGAAATCCTTCAATTTTGACCAGAACCAGCAAGTGGTCAGACAAATGAAAGTCAACCTGGCCAGCACATTTTCCAAATACACGATCGGCATCGCGGACAATCAGATGGTTCTCTCGTATCATCTCGACCAGCAGGGAAAGGTGGATGACCTTATGCTCTCCGCATCGCACTTGATGTATGATTTGGAGTAGCAGCTGTAGTTTTCCAGCGTAGCGATTGAGACTTTTTGTCCACAGAAACCTAGTCTTTAATGGTCTTTGCTCCAATAGACGCAGCTTTCTTATTTTA
>Ga0315268_10001274_pt1 | contig 28947 bp, 30 predicted proteins | sample C1_top_MG_FD_204535 | JGI IMG/M metagenome (GOLD analysis project Ga0315268, IMG submission 204535) | Sediment microbial communities from Yellowstone Lake, YNP, Wyoming, USA - C1_top | ecosystem: Environmental > Aquatic > Freshwater > Lake > Sediment | place: USA: Wyoming | collected 2017-08-01
TCACTCTGGAATCGGGGTTCATCGGATTTCTGATCATCTGGACTGCGCCGTCTTGAGGTTCAGCGTACGTTCTTTCTGAGATAGTGGACATTATCACGTCAGGGCCCGTGAGTTCGTACGTGATCGGAAGGAACTCGTTCATCATCATCGCGATCGTATTGACCCTGGGATTTCCCAGCAAGATCAGATTGTTCAAGATCTGCTGTTGAGTGAGCTCCGTATCGAGTTTGATCACATTTGTCCTAGCGAGCGGGAGAAGAGATCCCAAGAAAAAGGCAAGATATGATGCATGATAGCCGCCGAGGTCCCTTTCTCTGAAAATCCCGTGTTGATCAGGGCTTCCAACAACGACATGCCCATTGAAGACGCCGTTGACAACATATGGCGCAAGCAGTCTTGTGCTGGCATCCGAAAGCGCGATCTCTTCGGTGTCAGAGTTTGGCTTCTCGAGTTTGGACGCAATCACTGCGATCGCCGCGTGTTCGGCTCGATAGTATTTCGCGACTGCCCCCCGGCGTCGCTCGCGTCTTTTCAGTTGGATGAATCCCGCCTTCTCCAGCTCCTTCAGATGGTAGCAGACGACTTGTTGACTTGCATCGAGTTTCTTCGCAAGTTCCCGCGCACACTGCTCTACCGTCACGAGTTCCTGGAGGATCTTCCATCGCATGGGCTGAAGCAAGGCTTGAGCTGGTGTAGGATCCTCGAAAACCTTCACTGGGACAGGTTGTCCTCCTCGCCTGTCTTTGAGTACTAGGTAGGACATCGAAACCAATCAAGGAGGTTATGCGTGATTACTAAAGTCGTTTCTTGACTGGTCTGTGCGTGAAGACTCAACAATCAGGCGCCGTGATGTGCATGAGCTACGTCGCAGAGCAAGGGAGCGGGTGGGCTCAGGCGACTACCAAATAGTGAGTAAATACGCTTTTTCGCGTAAGCCTTATCAACAAACTCCCCGGTATTGGCGCCGCGAACATGCCATGGGTCCCTACACGCATGTAGCAGGTAGGCAAGTTGCCTTTGTGGCCTCTATGGGCGCTCTTGGAAACGTTCTTGCGCTTGTCACTCTTTCGATTCCCACGCCGGTGGGCCAGATTGCATTTGATTTCTCTCATATTGGGACACTGGTCGTAGCACTGTACTCTGGACCTCTGCTAGGTGGGATGACGGGCGCAATAGTTGGCATGGCGCCATACTACAGGTTTGGTGTCGCGGGGGGGTTCGGACCCATCTTGGGGCTAATGATTATTCCAGGGAAATCACTTACCGGAATCACGGCTGGACTCCTCGCAAGCAAGCTGAGGCCTGCTCTCGCAACCATAATCGGATACGTGCCGGAAGCTATCTTCACATTCTCCTATTTTGAGTGGGTTGCTCCTTTCTTTCTTGGCCCGAAAGCAGGGGCATTCGTTGCGTCACTAGTCGTCCCCGTTTTGGCAAAGGCTTGGCTTGAGATGATTGTGATAGCAGCGGTCATGGAGCTCATCAGGAGACAGCACATCCTTAGCCGGCTGATGCCGAGCATGAACTGAATAACGGAATCCGTTCTCTCTGTGTTCCTAGTTTCGAATTCGGGTTTGATCTTGGCGAACATCTTGGAACAGTACGGAATCAGTTATTGTCTTCTCGGTATGCGATCTACGAGGTCTTCACTGGATGGGCCCGTGCCAATCAATGTCACCGGAACGCCGATCGTTTTCTCTATTTCGTTGACGAAGTCTCGAGCCTTAGGCGAAAGTTGTTCAAACTTCTTCATTCCTACTGCTTCGGGAAATACGACATCCAGTTTGGTGATTGCCGCCTGTGTCGCTCCGTTCAGATGAACCGCTCTCTTGGCCAATTCGAAATTGAACGGGGCTGCCCTCCGAAGTCGCCCGGTCACTGTGCCGAATTCCTGCCATCCTCTTTTTCGAGTCTCTTCTTCGCTGAGCTGCCCCTCAAGAGGGCCTTCGCCGACTCTGGTGACAAAGGCTTTGAAGACGACAATGACATCGTCTATCTCAGTCGGTCCGATGCCAACGTCTGAGCAGATCGCCGAAGCACAGACGTCCTTGCTAGTGCAGAATGGGTAGGTTCCATGGAAGAGTGACAGGAACGTGCCTTGGGACCCTTCAAGCAGGACGTGACGTCTCTCATCCAGCGCCTTGTTGATCTCTTCCGAAACATCGGCAAGGAGACCGGAAAGCTCTGGGATGTCCTTAGCGAGTTTCGCGGACCTGAAGACGCGGTCAGCGTTGCAGGCGCCAACTCCGCTCTTCGTGACGCCTATCTTCTTCACAAGATGCTCCGATCGGCTTTCTTCATCTATGTGTCTTTGTTCGATTATCGCACACTGTCGGTCTATGCCAATTCTGTCTCTAGTTTCAGTGAGTTCGATCTCTTTCAGAAGAACGCTTGGGTTCACGAGTACGCCTGGACCTATGAGAAGTCGTGATTCCTTAGAAACGAATCCGCTTGGAATCATCCTCAGAGAGTATGTCTTTCCTTGCACTTGCACAGTATGCCCAGCATTGGGCCCGACACCGCCGCGAGCGACAATCGCCGGGCGATCTCTAAGTGCCAGGTATGCGGTGAGTTTTCCCTTACCTTCGTCTCCGAAGAACCCGCCTACTACAACAGTGCATGCCACATGCGTTCCCCACCATGAGCGAGGAACACGGTTCTTAAGCCTTTATCGACCCGCCTAGTCTGCCGGACCCAAAACCGTCTCTTCAATTAGGATCGATGGGCGAACAGGATTCAGTTCGCCCGTCGAAAGTCCTCAACGCGCCGGCTGAGAGCGCTCAGACACTTGTTCTTCATCATCAACGCAGGCTTCGCCATCTAGCAGTCTAAAGGTTTTCCCAGTGGATCGATCGTTCTGCTAGGGCACGCGGTTTACCTCGCCCAATTGTCTATCCTGGAGTTGTCTGACAAAAGCTGCGCCCAGCGGGCTCAATGCAAAGAGGTCGCCTCCGGCCCCTTTCCTCATGGTAACCAGTCCTCGTGCCTCAAGGCGCTCGACTCTCTCCATTGTCTCCTTGTCCGGAACGTTTGACATACGACTGGAAAGGGCCCGCACGGTCACTGCACGGGTTCCCAGTGCCTTCAGCTCCCACATGGTCCGAAGGATCAGGACATCGTCATCTGAAAGGTCAGGGTTCATGGCCGTTCTCGATGCTTGCGTGTTGGGTTCTTATGGGTTTGGCGCGAAACTCTGGTGTACTACGATGCGAACATTAATATACCTAACCGCATCCCCCTATGGCAAGAGGAGCCCACATTTGGCTTCAGGCGAAGACACAGTAGCCTTTTTGGACGCGCTCACGCGTTCGCCCCAACTGAAGGTACTCAGCGTTCTTGTTGAACGCCCACAAGAGGAACTCACCAAGACCGAGATAGCTCAGAAAGCCGGAATCGGCAGGACGACGCTCTACAGGGTCTGGGACGACTTGGAGAAGATGAAGGCCATAGCACCTTCCAGGCACGTAGGAGCGGTCACACTCTACCGGCTGAACCCGCAGAGTTCGATCGTTCAGTCTCTCATGAACATTACGAAGGGCCTCTCATCCGTCACAAGCGCAGTAGGCAGAATCGAAGAGATCAGAGAAGTCGAGAAGCTCGCTAGAGAGGAATTCGGGAAGGGCCTCCCCCCCAGCGCAGGCGTTCTCGTGAAGCTTCAAAGCCTCAACGCTGTTGACGAATCAACAGCTGTCCAAACGTCGGCACTGGACTTGTCAAACGTCGAGAGCGAGTCGATCCAGAGCCTGATCGGAGCAGGTCTAATCGAAGCACGCGGCGACACATTGAACCTCACAACAGTGGGCTCCGTCACTGCTCAGGGAGCCTCGAAGATCTGGGGAGGGTCGCAACGCGAGACTATCCAACAAACACTTGCCTCCGCGAAGGTAGCCTTGGAGCTCATCAACCAAGAGATCAAGAAGCTTCAAGGAATGGTCCGGAAAGAGTAGTCAAGTGTCCGCTTAGTAGGATTCCCGTCATCTGGCTGGTTCGAGCCCCGCCGGCACGATCCAAAGCTTTAATCCGCATCCGAGCAAGCGACTGACTTGTCTCGGTGTTCGTCGAGTGGCGAAGTATGTCTTTGTTACTGGCGGAGTGATGTCCGGCCTAGGAAAGGGAGTCGCTGCAGCTTCCATAGGCAAGATCCTGCAGTCACGAGGCACGAAAGTCAGCGCGCTGAAGATAGATCCGTACCTCAACGTCGACGCTGGAACAATGAATCCGATCGTGCACGGGGAGGTCTTCGTCACGGAGGACGGCGGCGAAGCGGACATGGACCTCGGCACCTATGAGCGCTTCCTCGACGTGAACCTCTCGAAGATGCACAACATCACAACAGGCCAAATCTACCAAACCATCATTGGAATGGAAAGGAGCGGGTCATTCCTAGGCCAGTGCGTCCAGATCATACCTCACATCACGGACGAGATCAAACGCAGAATACGGAGCGTCGCAGAGTCAAGCAAGTCTGAGCTCGTCCTAGTCGAAATAGGCGGAACCGTAGGAGACATCGAGAGCCTCCCCTTTCTCGAAGCAGCTCGACAAATGCGCCTCGAAGATGGCTTCAAAAACGTCGCCTTCACACATGTCACCTTGGTTCCGGTCGTAGGAGTCGTTGGCGAACAGAAAACCAAGCCGACACAGCACAGTGTCCAAGAGCTGAGAAGGATCGGCCTTCAGCCCGACCTGATAATTGCCCGAAGCACCAAACCATTACTGCCTGGGCCACGGAAGAAGATCGCGTTATTCTGCAATGTTGATGAAGCAGCTGTGTTCTCATCGCCGGACTCAAAGAGCGTCTACGAAGTTCCGATCCTCTTGGAAGATCAGGGGATGGGGACCTTTCTGTGCGATAGGCTCGGGCTTGAGAAGAGGGCTGCCAGTTGGGATGAATGGAGTCGGACTGTACAACGTTTCGTCAGCCCAAAGAACGAAGCCAGGATAGCCGTCTGCGGCAAGTATGCTGAACTGGCAGACTCCTACGTAAGCGTGAACGAGGCCCTAAGACACGCGGGAGCTGCAGCCGATACTCGAGTCAATCTAGATTGGATCGAGACCGAGCAGTTTGAAGGTGAGAACCCCAAGACAGGGGCTCTTGAGACAGCGGACGGCATCCTCATTCCTGGTGGTTTCGGTCAACGTGGGACCGAAGGGAAGATCCATGTGGTTCACTACGCGCGAGAGAATAACATTCCGTTCTTAGGAATCTGCTTTGGATTCCAACTTGCCATCGTGGAATTTGCGAGAAATCTTGGTCTACAAGATGCGAATAGCACGGAGATTGCGCCGGCCACACAGCATCCGGTAATAGACCTGATGCCAGAGCAGCGGAATATCGAGTCCAAGGGAGCCACGATGCGGTTGGGTGCACATGAAGTTAGGATCCAACCGGGCACGCTGGCCGAGCGCCTATACGGGCGTCGAAGGGTGTGGGAGAGGCACAGACACCGATACGAGGTGAATCCCGACTACATCTCGCAGCTTGAACAAGGCGGCCTGACCTTTTCCGGAAGATCTCTAGATGGTCGACGGATGGAGATCTTGGAACTGCCTTCACATTACTTCTTCATTGCAACGCAGTTCCATGGTGAGTTTCGTTCTAGGCCAATGTCGCCGTCTCCCCCGTACTATGGGCTTGTGAAAGCGTCCCTCGACAAGAAGCTGGGAAAGCCGCGCTTTGAACTGGCAAGTGGTCCCACAGGTACGAAATAGCGTTGATGAGTGTCGATGACAATGTCAAGCTTGAGCGGTTCATAGGCGATGTCTGCCGAACAGATAGGTGAACTCTTTCGATCACTCCAACCGGCAGATTTGCGCATTCTGCTAGGCGCAGAGTTGGGGATGACAAGTCGTGAGTATGTCCCAGTCTCGCGCATGGTGCGGTACGCGAACCTATTGGAAGAAGAAGTCGGGAAACGACTGCCCGATCTTGTGGACAAACGTCTTCTTGCATCAGGCAGCATGCACGCATTAGGATATGCTGGTTTCCGACTGACATTTCTCGGCTACGACTGCTTGGCCCTGAACGCTTTCGTCAAAAGAAACGTTGTAGAGGCGCTCGGCAGCCCGCTTGGATTAGGAAAAGAATCCGACGTCTACGACGCCAAGGGCAAGAGAGGCACTAGAATTGCTCTGAAGTTCCATCGCTTGGGCAGGATAAGCTTCCGTCAGACTAGACGAACAAGAGGATATGTAGCCGAAAGGGCTCACACATCTTGGCTGTATCAGGCGAGAATGGCGGCAACGCGCGAGTTCGCAGCCATGAAGCGCGCACGTCGTGTTGGGGTCCCGGTGCCTAAGCCCATCGGTCAGAATCGGCATCTCGTTGCGATGGACATGTTCGAGGGATCGGAACTCTCAAGAATCAACGCCATACCAGAACCTGCGGCCACGTTACGACGCATACTGTTCAAATTGAGGCTCCTGTTTTGTGACGCACGTCTCGTCCACGGCGACCTAAGCGAGTATAATATTCTAATGGCCGACTCGGGACAATTCGTATTCATCGATTGGCCTCAGAGCGTTGCGGCAACTGATCCAGGAGCCAGCGAGCTCCTGACACGCGATATCTCAAATATCACAAAGTTCTTCGCGCGAAAGCACAACGTCTTCGTTCCTGTTCAGGAAGCACTAGATTTCGTAAGAGCAAAGAAGAAAGGACTTAGCCGAATCCAAACAAGAAAGCAGCATGCCTAGCCTTTGTCAAGAAATCCGAATGCCCCTATCGCGGGGCCGATTACCACCGGCTCCAGTGCTGCGTAGCTCATCACTACACCCTTTCTTTCAAATCGAAAACCAAGACGGTCTGCGGACTCCGTAACCGTGGAATGCGACTCAGGAACAGACATCTCAAGAGGCCACTTGTTCGTCAGAGCGATCGAAGATCTCAGCAGTGTTCCGACGTATTCATGATCCATCGGCTCGCAGACCAAAGGGCCTATCTCAGAACTGTCTTGATACTCCTTGACAAGTGAGTATCCAGATACTCCAGCGTTACTAGTGATCCAAGCCCAGCACCTCGGAAATTCACGACGTAGGCATCTGAGAAGTCTGCCCCTATTTGCTCCGAAGGCGCGCTTATCGAGACGAAGAATTTCATAAAAAGGAACCCTTCCAATTCCTCTTCTGAAGTTCTCAGCGCCATGTGGTATTGACAGCGTAGCGAAGCCATCTGTCGTCTCAAAACCCAGTCGTTTGTACATCCCCTCGTTCTCCGGATACGAGTACAGTCCAATGCTCTTGACATGCAATCGCAGAAGATGCTTGACGGCCGATTGCACCAAGCTACTTCCTATTCCGGCGCCACGGTCTTTCCTGTTAACCACAACGTCCCCTATCCAGCCGATATTCTTACCGTACGCGATAGCTGCCGTGAACCCTATGAGTCCACCATCCATCGTAGCGACTAGGCAACCTCTTGGTTGTAGTGTCATCATTCTCTTCAGGTCGCGTGTTCCGAAACCCCAGTGCTCCTCCGCTGTTAGCCTCACTACTGAGTGAACATCGGTCGTCTTCATTGGTCGGATTTGCAGCAAGCGATCGTCGCCAATTCACTATGGGCGGATTCGGTTCATTAGCCGCGGAAAAGCTGCAGCATCACGAATATGTTTCAGCTTGCAGACCCAGGCGACTGTACGCTCGATGCCCATTCCGAATCCTGAGTGCGGTACCGTACCATATTTCCTCAGGTCCAGATACCAAGAGTAGTCTTCTGGGTTCAAGTGTTCCTCGTCGATTCGCTGCATGAGTTGCTCGTAGTCATGGATGCGTTGTCCTCCGCCTGTTATCTCGCCGTAGCCTTCTGGCGCAAGGAGATCGACTGAAAGAGTGACTTCGGGCCGTTTCGGGTCAAGCATATGGTAGAATGCCTTGACGCCTTTTGGATAATGCGTTACGAAGAATGGCGTGGTGAATTCTCTGGTCAGGATCTTCTCTTGATTGTATCCTAGGTCCGTGCCCCATTCGAATGACGAATCAGATTTCCTGATGAGTTCAACTGCTCTATCATAAGTGATTGTCGGCAAAGGCCCTTTGAGGCTGGCGAGCTCATCGGGGTCGCGTCCGAGCTCTCTGAGCTCATCAGGAGCCTGACCTGCTACCCGGTGACAGATATGCAGGAGAAGCTCTTCCTCAACCTTGATTAGGCCTTCAAAGTCAAGCCATGGTTCTTCGAGTTCCAGATGCCAGTATTCCGTCAAGTGGCGTCTCGTCCTCGACTTCTCGGCACGAAAGGATGGTGCAAGGGTGTAGATCTTGCCCAGGCTCGCTATCATCGCTTCAGCGTAGAGTTGCCAGCTCTGTGTCAGGTACGCCTTATCGTCGAAGTACTTGACCTCGAACAATGTTGAGCCTCCCTCAACGGCTGCCGAGACAAGGATCGGAACTTGGACCTCCAAGTAACCGTGCTCCTTCAGCCAACGTCGAGATTCCTCGATCACAAGAGCTCTCACTCTGAGAATTGTCTGCATCTTCTTGCTGCGGATCCAGAAATGACGATTGTCCAGAAGGAACTCAGGTCCATGATATTTCTTGGCAATGGGGAAGTCCTCATGCGAGCGTCGAAGCACATGTAGATCTGTGATTCGGAGTTCGTATCCACGGGGAGCCCGCGGGTCTCGCGTGACTTCACCCTCGACCTCTACGGTCGACTCCAGCGGAAGCGTCTCAATCTCGCCAAACTTCTCACCCAGTTGATCCTTCTTTGCAGTACATTGTAGAAAGCCGGTCCCATCTCTCACGATGAGGAAAAGGATGCCCCCACTCGATCGTCTGTTGTGTAACCATCCTCTCAGCTTCACTCGAGCAGAATCTACGCCTCCCGTGAGGATCTTTCCAACTACGACAAAATCAGTCATACCGATGCATCTTCCCTGTGACCTAGACGCGACCGCAAAGGCAGCGCTGCGAAGGAGCGAGAACTAGTCCGAATTAAAGCGCTCACCCATCACTACGCGCACCGGGAATCACTTCCAGACAAGATGATATTTAAACGGTGGCATGTGACATACTGATCGCCGGAAGATTTCTCCATTTTCACAGAAAGGGAACGGACACGATCATTCTATCCATCCTGTATGCGTTATTCCTTCAAGAGCATGCCGCGAGAGAACTCTTTTAACTTCCAGAGCTAGACTACACGTCCCGACGTTCTAACAGCCATATTTGACAGGTGATTTCATGTTCAGAATAAGAGTCGAGGATGACTTCGACGCTTCGCATATCATTCCCGGGCATCCGGGCAAATGCAAGAACCTTCACGGCCACACGTACCGCGTCGAAGTGTTTGTCAAAGGTGACAAGCTTGACAAGAACGATATTTTGGAAGGAGCAGACTTCACTCTCTTGAAGAAGAACCTAACTGATATCATAGCAAAGTATGACCACAGACACATGAACGACATAATTACCGGAAACCCTACTGCCGAGAACATTGCTATGACTATCTTCCGTGAGCTAAGGGATTTGGCGACAAACGGACTGGAGAAGGTCCGTGTATGGGAATCCCCAAGGAGCTATGCTGAGTATTGGGAATGAAATCCGAGGTAGATCCTCGACAGACAGCGATTGAGGAGCACGTGCGTGAAATCCTCAAGATACTCAAGGTCGATCTGAATGCCCAGCAATTCCGAGACACGCCTACAAGAATCGCGAGAATGGCCTTCGAACTGCTCGCCGGAATGGACAAGAGGAACGAACCAAAGCTGACCCTATTCGAGAATACCGGCTATAGAGACATCTTGATTGTCAAGGACATACCGTTCTATTCACTGTGCGCTCACCACTCGTTACCCATGTTCGGTCACGTCTCGGTCGCGTATGTTCCAGGCAAGAAGATCGTGGGTTTGTCAAAGCTGCCCCGAATAGTGAGGTTCTTCTCAGCACGATTGCAGGTCCAAGAAGATTTCACAAAGGACCTAGCAGACTACTTATACAAGAAGCTTGGAGCACACGGAGTATTCGTTATCGTCAAAGCCCGGCACTTGTGTATGGAGATGCGGGGCGCGAAGACTCATGACGCGGAGACACTGTCCAGTGCAGTACGTGGCGTCTTCGACACGCGCGCGTCGACGAAGGCAGAAGCGCTAAGACTGATGACAGCCACTTGACCAGAGACAGCGCCGTCCTCCTGTTGTCTGGCGGGTTGGATTCCGCCGTGGCTCTCTGGTGGACCAAGAAGAGATGGAATACATATGCTCTGACATTCAAATATGGCGGGCTGAATTCGAACGAAGTGAGATCAGCGAGGAGGCTCGCCAAAAGAGCAGAAGTTGCTCATCACTTCGTCGTTGATGTCGGCTTCCTTAAGCAAGTATCAGAATTGAGAAAACGGCTCACAAATCAGGGGCTCGATCTGAGATTGTTTCCTCCAACTTACGTGCCAGGCCGAAACACAATCTTCTTGGGCATAGCAGCGCACTATGCGGAGATCTATGACGCAAGAAACATCGTTACAGGGCACATTGGGCGCGACCCATTCCCCGATTCAAAGCCGGCCTACATTGGAGCAATGAACAATGCACTTTCTCAAGCTAGTTGGCTTCGGAAGAAACATCGCATCAGAATCACAACGCCCTTCGCGCGGTCAACGAAGGAAGACTTGGTCAGACTTGCCTTGGAGCTAGAGGTTCCTTTGGAATTGACGTGGAGCTGCCACAAGAATGGCAAGAAGCCTTGTGGAAAATGTCAGGGTTGCCTAGAAAGATCTAGAGCCCTTAACATGCTTCGGTCCGCCACTAAGAGATGAATTGACAATGCGTATCCAGTTCTATCTCATTACTGTGCCGCCGTCCACCACTATGATTTGCCCGTTGACGGCTGACGACAAGTCCGAAGCAAGGAACGCGATGACGTTCGCCACCTCTTCAGGCTCTATCAGCCTCTGAAGAGGTGATTCCATCTCGTACTCCATCCTTTCTTGGCTCGGGAGACCATCGAGCCACCTCGTCCTTACGTTTCCGGGCGCTACAGCATTGGCGCGAACATACGGTTTGTGTTCCAGCACCATACTTTTCACCAACGCGCCGATGCCAGACTTCGCCACCGAGAATAACCCTCCGCGCTCGTGGCCAGAGAATACGGGGGAGGAGCACATCAAAACCATCGAGCCCTTCTTCTGCTTCACCATGTAAGGGACTACGGATTTGCATAGGTTGAACGTCCCCTTCAAGTCGTTGTCAAGGACAGACTTCCACTCCCTCTCGGTAGTGTCAACCATCTTCTTTTCCCAAATGTCAGCGGACCAGAAGCCGTGGACCGCGATCAAGCAATCTATTCTGCCAAACCTGGCGTTGGACTCTGCGATGAATCTGTGAACGCCCTCTTGATTTGTCACGTCAACGCGTAGACTGAGCGTTTCGGCTCCAAGCTCTTCACATTCCTTCGAGATGCTTCTTGCTCTGTCTGTTCCAGAGTGATAGCCAAGGACAAGCTTTGCACCGTCTTCTGCGAAGAGTCTTGCCGCGGCACTGCCTATTCCGCCAGTGGCACCAGTTATAACCGCAACTGTTCCCTCGAATAGCCTCATACCGGAATCAGCCCATGTGTCACCGACATCAACCCAACATCTTTCGCAAGCTAGGATATGATCTCTGCTGCTCACACCCTCCTTTCACCGTTTTCCAGATGCGTTCTGTTATTAGCTCGAACGCGCAAACATAGTAGTCTGCTAGTGGCCGTATTGTCCAAGGAAGAGGATTCCGATCTGAAGCGCTTCGCCGAGATGAAAGCATACCTAGAAAAGAAGATCTCGGAGTCCGAGCGCGAGACGGAACGGTTGAAATCGTTTCTCCAAGCTGTCGACTCGGTCCTTGCAGAAAAGAGCTTCAGACACGTGAAAATCCCTGCAGAGGCTGGCGTGACCTCCGCGCCCGAGACGCCCGAAGCGAAGGAAAGGCAGACGGGCGAGGTTTGGCCAATAACGACGCCTGAAGGTGTTCATTTGGCTGATCTTCAGATCACAGAATCTGATCTGACACTCGTTCCTGATTCGAATATCAGGTACGACGTTGCGTCTCCGCCTTTGCGGGCATTTCTCATAGCACGCGTTCTGGATCCGATACACGTGAAAGACGAAGAGTCAGCGAAAGCGGGTCAACTAAGTGCCGAGAGGATCTTGGCATATGAACTGGCAGATGACGGTGGAGCCTTGAAATCCTTGCGAGTACGAAACTATGGCGACCAAAGAAGGTTGACAGAACTAAGGAATGCCATACGGTGGACCGTTCGCCGCATGTACGAGAAGACTCTTCAGACGCGGTGACCACGTTCCGAGTGAACTTGGCTCCGCTACCCTAGGTGATTTCATCCTTTTTCATTTCTGAGAGTTTGCGCGGGAAATACATACTATTGGGTTCATACTCTCGGGTTCAGGTATCACTCGCGGGGCCCTCAGCAATCGACTTGACCGAGTCGAGTAGCTCTCCGACCTCCCCAGCCAGCACCCTTACCGCGCAGTCCAATATATCGGACACATACCACTGACAGTTGGCGCGTTTGCACTCGGCCCCTCCTAGTAGTGGACAGATTGCCATTTCTTCATCACCTCATCCTCGGGTCGTTCATGCCGCTCAAATACCCTAGGTGATCTCATTTGGAATCGTATCTGAGAGTGCTATCATTGCGGCAACCATTCAGAGGCCAGCTGCCGTATTGAATGTTACCTAGTCACAGCCTTGCTACATCTTCAGGCAAAGTTTGCCTCGCTCGCCGATCCACAACAGACAACAGCTGCAACGACAACCTAGACTGACTTCCGCAGCGCATTTGACGCAGAGACAAGCCTGCTCGTCAAGCGTGAGCTTGCCACAGACGACGCAAGCGGTCACACTGGTGACGCTATCGCTCTCAGGCTGCATAGATCGCAACCGGAAGCGCACTAACACACCGAGAAGGACAGATCTTTCATTCTGTCACGTCTTTCATCCTGTCACGTTGGCGACGAGGAGTGCCCCTAGACAGAACAAACCAAAACAAACAATCTCCAACAGGAGTTTGGTTGTGGAATCCAACCGCAATTTGATGTCGATCCAGATCCCAAGGCCGATTAGCGTAAACAACCACAAGAGAATGATCCCAGCGCCAACCACATACGGTAACTTACGACCTGGTGGTGTTCCCTCGTCCTCATGGGGTGCATAGTCTCCGGCGTCATCGTAGTCGTTAGCCAAAAGACCACGCCAATTGTACTGTTGTGTTTCCCGCTTCTAACAGTTGCTGCTGGTAGCTTTCCTTTCGGAAAAGGAAGAAAACGCTTGGCCTCGACGATTGAGCGCTATCATCGCGGCGATTATCAGGTATGACGGGTTTCGGGTATTGAAGGCTACTTAGTCGGAAGTTACTTCATCTTTCGGTGCCCACGTCGTTTGCCGTGTGGTCCGTGCATTGGGCCATGTGGTCGGCGACGCTTTCTTGCTTGTCTCTTCTTTGACAATATGCATCGAAACAGTGGTGCGAGTCTGCTCGCATTTTAGACTTGCGCAGTCGCCGCCGCTGGTGCCCATGAGACATTTTTGTCTGAGGATTTTGGGCAGGATAGTTGTGCCTGTTAACCACGTTAAGTCGGTAATTGCTGCGTGTCCCTTTAGTGGGAGTGCTTCGCCTAACTGTTTGACGCATTTCATGCAGATTGTTGAGCCATCACATGAACCCGCCTATGAGAGGAGAGACTAGACCTGGGCCTTTCCGCATCTGTGACAGATGGCATCTCTCTGCGATATTACAGCTCCACAGAACTTGCACTTCTCGAGCTTCAGGAGTCTCTGGATAAGCCTGTCTACCGTTGCCGCGAAGCGTATGTCAAATGGCCTATTCACGGGCTGTCTACATTGTCTTATTATGCTCATAGGCCTTCAGGAGCCCTCATAGCTCCCGGTCAACAAAGCCTTAACTTGATTCCCGCCGAAACCTACCGACTGCTGCTTTTGCTCAAGGCGGTCAGGAGCTCTGTGATGAGCAAAGCAAAAAAAGGCAAACATGACCGAGGAATCCAGTGCGCGGATGTTTTCACTAGGTCTCTCCTACGGTCCGTGGTGAATCGAGAGGAGGACCAACTGCCATTGATCCTACGCGTTGGAGGAATTCTTCCGATTTGCGAAGCGTCTCTTTGGCGTTCTTGTAGGTGAGGCGCTCGAGAGCTTCCTGGTACGGCAGCCACTGATATCCGACATGTTCACCAGATATCGTCACCTGCTCCTCTCCGATGTTCTTGACTAGGTAGAATATCACTTCCTTTGATACCGTTCTGCCGCGCCTTCTGTAGTAGTAGTTGATTCGTTCTCTGAAATCGCTTACGAACGTGTTGTTCTTGAGACCAGCCTCTTCAAGGATCTCTCTCCTGACCGTCTCCTCCTCAGACTCTCCTTTCTCTACGTGGCCCTTCACAAAGTCCCAATGTCCGGCTTCGTAGTGGAGAAGAAGGTACTCGGTGCCACTTCTGACCCTGAATATGACCGCCCCGCACGACTTCTCATGATCCATCTGAGGTTCGCATCCAGTCGGAGGCTTCCATCGTACCCTACGTCATGAGGTATCATTTGTGCTTTGAGTCGCGAAACCCCCCTGTGAGCCAGAGTGTACAGAATGCTAGATGATTTTCATCAGTAGAAATGACAATACTGCCCCTGCCATTGGGCCCACTGTCCAGCCAGCAATCACCTGCTGAATGATACGCTTGTTTGTGATTGACATTCGCTTGACTGAAGCCGCCCCACTCATGCCGCCTATGACAACCTGCGAAATGGAAACAGGCAGACCTAGTTGCGTGAAGGCATGCGCTGACATGGCCCCACCGAACTGAGCCGATAGAGCCGTCGAGGGGTTCAGACCCACAAGGTTGTCGGCAACGCTTCTCACGGTGCCCCTGCTGAGAAACAATATGCCAATGATCGTTGCAGCTGAGAGCGCTACCGACAGAGACAAGCGATCTCCGACGTTCGACGAGAATAATCCCACAACGAGGCCGAGCGTATTCGCCCCCAGTGTGTAGGCGGCGTAGAACCCGGCGATCAGAGTGAGGTTCGCATAGGTACGGTTGAGAGCTAATACGTCTTTGGCTCTACGACCTAGCTTCAGCACGACACTCTCGATGATCGCTGATACAAAGAACGCAAGCACCGGTGACAAGAGCCAAGACACAATAACCGTAGCCGAATATGTGGTAGCGACTCGGGTTCCATTAGCTATGGCCAACCCCCATCCGGCACCGACCAGAACCTGCGATAGTGAGAGCGGAAGGCGAAGCAGTGTCACAATCGCCATCACCGACAAGCCAGTAAGGAGAATCACAACCAGACCACAAGTTGAGAGCGTCGGGATTATCTGCCCACCGAGCACATTCGAGAGCTTATATCCCTCGAGGAGCGTGCCAACTAGCACACCGATTGACGCTATCAGCATCGCATCCGACAACTTGATGATGCCAGCACCAAGACTCGCGCCAAGGCACGTTGAGAAGTTGTTTCCTCCGAGTACTGCGCAAAGCACTGCGGATAAGGCCAGCGCGCCGTAGAGATAGAAATCCATTGTCAAACGGACACGCCTTCAACTCTAGCTGATAGCAAAAAGATGGGATTCAGCGGACAAGCTTAATCCGAACGAAGGCGACGAGGATGCCTCGCAATTTCGCTTATCGTTTCCCTTGCGTCTACAGCAGGGTTGAATACTCCATGTTTCTCGCAGTGGTACACTCGCTCGCCGCCTTTCCTCTGGCCTGACTCGCCGAGTATTGTCATTTTGCATCCGCAAAGAGGGCATCGCATCCAAATTCGACCGAAGTCTCGATCCTATCTAGTGATCGTGTTCTGATTCGGCCGTGTTCTCTCAGGCGTGCATGCTTCATAGCTCTTTCCTTGAAAGAGTAGTGCTTGCATCAATGATGTATATCTCGACACTCTTCATGAAACTGCTTTCACGACAATTGTTATGACGAGGTCGGAGCAGTTCTCAGCTGCATCTGCGACTTCGTCGAGCTTCAGGATCGCTTCCTTGACTTGGAGGTACGTAAGCACGTCAATGTGTTGCCTATGCGCAGAAAGCCTTGAGATCAGTTCGGATTTGATCTGATCGGCCGCTTCCTCTGCTTTCTCAACTTCAAGTGACTTGTTCACGGCGACTTGTGCGTTCGTTCGAAGAGATTCGACCGACTCCCCGAGGATTGTAATGCACCTGTCAACGTGGTCAACAAGTTGACGAAGCGTTGAGTCTCCCACCTGTAGGTATTCCAAGACCTTGCGGTCAATTGGAGCCTCGGCGATTGCTCGAGCGGCGTCTTGCGAAGCGTCTGCGATGTCGTCTACCTTCTCGATCAGGTCCAGAAAGTCCTCTCTCATTCCTGCGAAGAATGTGCCTTGCGCGATCTGGATGACTGCCTCTCTGTGAAGGTCATCAGCCATGCTCTCGTACCTTGAAACGATCTCTGCTTGGCTTTTGACTAGAGCCCAGTTCATCTGTTCGACCGAGCTGATCATGTTCTTCAGTTCCTTGGCGCATCTTTGAACCATCGCAAGATGTTCCGCAATAAGGTCGAGAACTCTCTTCTCCCTCTTACTCCCGAATCGAAACGCTGCTCCAAAGGACGAGAACCGGAACAAGCGTACCAAGCCTAATCCTCTCCCCCGCAAACACGGGGAAGCAACGGACTCACGCCGAATCTATGCGAGACAAAGATAATGAGGTTTTGATGCAGAGGGCTCTGAGAGGTGGGTTACACCCAGCCTCTCAGTTTCATCGCTTCGGCGACCCGCTGGACCGAAAGCATGTACGCGGCCATTCGCATGTTCACGTTGTGCTTCACATGCATATCGTATACGTCGTTGAAGGCCCTCGTCATGATCTTGTCCAAGCGGCTGTGGACTTCCTCAACCGGCCAGTAGAGACCGTATATGTTCTGTACCCATTCGAAGTATGAAACGGTCACTCCTCCCGCATTGCAGAGAAAGTCCGGAATGTCGAAAACCTTGTTCTTGAGCAGGATCTCATCTGCGTCAGGTGTCGTGGGGCCGTTTGCTGCCTCCGCGACGATCTTCGCCTTGATTCGTGATGCGTTCTTTGCAGTTATCACATTCTCAAGGGCTGCAGGAACCAGGATGGCACATTCTAGTTCAAGCAAAGCTTCGTTGGTGATGTTTTTCGCTCCCGGGAATCCGATGACGCTGCCGGTCTTCTGCTTGTGCTGAAGTACCGCGTTGGGATCAAGTCCTTTCTCGCTGATGATGCCTCCTTTTGAGTCGCTTACCGCAATGATTTGCGCTCCCATCTCTTGTAAGAGGATGGCTGCATATGATCCCGCATTTCCGTAGCCTTGAACTGCGACTGTAGCACCCTTCAGCGGAATGTTGAGTCTTTTGGCTGCCTCGCGTATCGTGTAGACGGCACCACGGGCTGTTGCGTCGCCTCTTCCTTGAGATCCGCCAAGCGCTATTGGCTTCCCGGTGATCACGCCTGGGGCGTTGTATCCTCTAATCTTGGCGAATTCATCAACCATCCACGCCATGATCTGAGGAGTTGTGTAGACATCAGGTGCCGGAATGTCCAGTTCAGGCCCTATTATTGCTCCGATGGCGTCGATGTAGGCGCGGCTGAGCCTCTCAAGTTCGCTAAGCGACATCTCCTTTGGATTGCAAATGACTCCTCCTTTTCCTCCACCAAGAGGTATGTCAACACAGGCGGTCTTCCATGTCATCCATGCTGCTAGAGCCTTGACCGTGTCGATTGTCTCTTGCGGGTGGAACCGGATTCCTCCTTTGCAAGGGCCGCGAGCGTCGCTGTACTGAACTCTGAATCCTTTGAACGTCTTGACCTGCCCGTTGTCCATTCTAACTGGAAATGTGACCTCTAGTACGCGCTTTGGTTCCCTGAGTAGACTGTGAACAGCGGGGTCCAGCTTCAGTAGCTTCGCAGCCGTGTCCAATTGCTCTTGCGCAATCTTGAAGGGATTCAACTCTTCCGTCAAGTTTGATCATCATATTGCGCTGAGGTCAGAAATGCCTTTTAAGTTGATTCGTTCTTGAAGCGAGTTAAGTGTGACAGCCACTCCGATCAGACACGAACGGGGAAGTATGCAAAGCACTTTCACTATGTTCCGGTAAAGCGATCGAGGGTCATTTTCTCATCATTGCTTGGCGTGATCTTACCTTCGATATGATCTTGTATTCTCTTCAGAGCCGTCTCGTGCTTCTCGCTGGCAAGTCCAAGCATCTTCATCATTTGTATACAGTTCTCTGGGGCATACCCACGGAAGTGGTTGTTGAAGATCCCGAAGCTTTGCTTTGTGTTGGTTCGTACTTCCTCAATTTTGGGCAGCCAATCAGTAAGCTGGTCGCTGGTGTACCGGTAATCATACCAGAGCCCCTGGCCTCTGCCGTGCCATCGAATGTATCCGATGTCCGAAGTTACGTGGGCTTCAGGAGGCAGAAGTGGTTCGTCGACAATGCAGTAGGCCGCCTTGTACTTGCTCAAGGTTGTCCATGTGCTCGATTCCAGCCACGACGGATGCCTGAACTCAACCACATAGTTGTACCTCCTTGGCAGCAACGCAAGAAAGTCCTCCAGAAGGTCGTTGTCGTGCTTCAGCGACGGTGGCAACTGAACGAGCATGCATGCCAGTTTGTCCTGCGAGAGCAGAGGGTCAAAAAGTTCGCAGAACGAGTCGAGCTCTGTTTGTGCGTTTTCATCTAGTTTCAGGCGTAGCTCATGAGTGAATTTCTTGTTCATCTTTGCGCTGAATATGAAACCTCGAGGCGTGTATCGTGTCATGCCGAGTATCGTTCCTTTCTCTGGGAACTTGTAGAAAGATGAGTCAATCTCTACGGTGTCGAAAATCGAGGAGTATTGTTGGAGCATGCTCTTGTCGGGATCATATAGCGGGCCGATCCATTCCTTGTACGACCAGCCGGCGCATCCGAATCGAATTGGTGCCTGTGCTCGCTCACGGTCGTCCAAGGACCCAGTCGCCCCATGTTCTCGTGTTGATTGTCGTCACCACCTTTTTCGGATTTCGGGCAACGCTTAAAGGAGCTTGGCGGAAGTTTGTCTCGAGTCCACTGAGACTGGTAGACTGACGTGAGATACGAGCAACTAGCGGAGGTCTTCGAGGGGATCGAAGCCACCTCGAAGAGGCTAGAAATGACCGATCTCTTGGTCGAGTTGCTCAAAGATACCCCGAAGGATCTCGTAGACAAGGTCGTCTATCTAACCCAAGGCAAGCTCTATCCTGACTACATGGGCATCGAGCTGGGAATGGCAGAAAAGCTCGTTGAAAAGGCGATATCGTTCGCGTCCGGTCGGACAGAAGCAGAAGTCGAGTCCGCCTTTCACCGGAACGGCGACCTAGGTCTTGCGGCGCAAGAGATGCTGAAGAAGCGATCGCAGTCAACTCTGATGAAGAAGCAGCTCACGGTAGAGGCAGTGTATCGGACATTCGACAAGATAGCTCACGCAACTGGCGATCGCTCCGTCGACGCGAAAATCAAACTACTATCAAGTCTCCTGATCGATGCGAGCCCCAACGAAGCGAAATTCGTCGCGCGAATGGCCCTGGGCAAGCTGAGAGTCGGAATCGCCGATATGACAATTCTCGATGCACTTGCCATAGCCTACGCCGGAGGAAAGGAATTCCGGGAACCGTTCGAGAGAGCCTACAACCTGTCGTCCGATTTGGGCCACGTAGCGAAGATAGCTGCGGCACGTGGGATAGACGGAATCAAGGATCTCAGAATATCGATCGGCCGTCCCATAAGACCGATGCTATGCGAACGTCTCTCTTCAGCTCAGGAAATTCTCGCCAGACTGGGAGGAAAAGGATCGGCAGAATACAAGTACGACGGCCTGAGGATCCAAGCGCACGTCTCCAAGACGAATGTTCAGCTGTTCTCAAGACGTCTTGAGAACATAACAAGTCAGTTTCCGGACGTCGCCGAGAGCGTCAGATCAGCAATGCTTGCGAAGGAGGCGATATTTGAAGGAGAATGCGTCGCGGTCGACGCAAACACCGGTGACATGTTACCGTTCCAAGTCGTATCGCAACGGAGAGGACGGAAATATGAGATCGAGACAATGGCGGAGGAGGTTCCGGTGACCGTTTTCCTATTTGATGTCCTCTACGATGATGGCCAGGACTTCACGCTGACGCCTTACCTGGAACGGAGAATCGAGCTCACGAAGATCGTCAAGGAGTCCGAGCAAGTCCGCATCGCGGAACAGCTGATGACTGAAGACGCAGACGAGCTTGAACGATATTTCGACGAAGCTGTATCGATGGGATGCGAAGGCCTCGTCGTCAAGAGCACCGGCGCAGAATCGGTCTACCAAGCCGGTGCCCGCGGTTGGCTCTGGATCAAGTACAAGAGATCATACAAGGCGGAGGTGGCTGACACCTTCGACCTAGTCCCAGTCGGGGCGTTCCACGGCAGAGGAAAGAGAGCAGGAACCTACGGGGCACTCTTGATGGCCGTGTATAACACGGAGACAGACCAGTTCGAATCGATATCCAAGCTCGGGAGTGGTTTCACAGACGAGGATCTTGGCAGGCTCCACGAGATCCTTGGGCAGGATATTATTCCGCGTAGGCACGCTAGGGTGAGTTCTGAGATGAAAGCGGACGTGTGGTTCACGCCCACGAAGGTCCTTGAGGTTTCGGCGGACGAGATCACGCTCTCACCGCTCCACACTTGCGCGTTGGGTTCCGTCCGGCGCGGCAGCGGATTGGCGCTTAGATTTCCGAGATTCACCGGGAAATATAGAGACGACAAGTCGCCGGAAGACGCGACAACCACCAAAGAAGCACTTGAGATCTATCATAGGCAGTTGAAGAAGATTGAAACCGAGTCATAGATAGAGTCAAACGTCAAGGCTAAATTCGGGCGGCTGTAAACGCGTGGCGGTCAATCTCATTTGCGAATCACCGTCAAGTATTCGATGCCTTTTCGTGAGGATGCAGGCGTCACGGAGGAGACGTACGAAACAGATCAAGAATCGACCACTGTTGCGAGAGTACTCGACCTCATTGCCAGTAGGCACTCATCCATGACCAAGTTCATGGATAGCACGAGCGATGAGGCACAGAGGCACCATCTTGTCGTAGCTGTCAACTCTAGACTCGCTAGGTTGTCTGAAGAGGTTCATGACGGAGACAGCATTAGTCTCCTGCTACCGGTGATCGGAGGCTCCAAAGAATGATGGGTTCGATTGGAGGATATGCGGGAAGAATACTACACGTGGATCTGTCTAAGCGGAAGCAGCACGTGGAGGGGCTCCCAGAAGGAGAAGCGCGCGCGTACATTGGCGGCAGCGGTTTGGCTGCAAAGCGTTTGTGGGATATGACTGGTAAGGAGACGGATCCGCTTGGAACTGAGAATGTTCTGATCTTCATGGCAGGCGCGCTCACAGGGACAAGGGTTCCTCTCTCAGGTCGTCATGAAGTCGTGGCCAAGTCTCCGCTCACGGGAATCTACGGTGAGAGCGATGTCGGGGGAAGATGGGGTACCGAGCTGAAGAAAGCTGGCTTCGACGGAGTGGTCATTACTGGCAAGTCAGCTAAGCACACGTACCTTTGGATCAATGAAAGCGGTGTCGAGTTTCGTGATGCAGAGCACCTGTGGGGACTGGACACATACGAAGCAAGCGCAATTCTCAGAAAAGAGACGGATCAGAAGGCGATTGAAGCATGTATTGGCCCCGCTGGTGAAAGGCTCGCACGTATCGCCGCAATAATGCATGATGGCAGAGACGCAAGAGCGGCGGGGAGATGCGGGCTCGGTGCAGTTATGGGGTCAAAAAACCTCAAGGCCATTGTGGCCAAGGGCGACAAAGAAGTTTCGGTTGCCGACGGGAAACGTCTCTCGGAAATGACAAAGAAACTGGCGCCCGACATTCTCAAGAGTACGAAACGTCTCGCGGATTATGGCACGAGTCAGGTAGTGACGACACTCGAAGAGCTAGGCGACTTGCCAGTAAGGAACTGGAAGCAAGGACGCTGGCAGGAAGGCGCTGAGAAACTATCTGGACCCACTATGGCGAAGTCGATCCTGAATGGAAGATACTTCTGCGGTGCATGCATCATCGGATGCGGTCGAACGGTGGCGGTGGGTCACGGCGAGTACGCTGGAGTCGATGGAGCAGGCCCCGAGTACGAAACTATGGCACTGCTCGGCTCGAATGTTCTAGTGGACGACTTGGAGGCTGTGGCAAAGGCCCATGAACTCTGCAATAGGCTCGGACTAGATGTGATATCCACCGGCGCCGTCATCGGTTTCGCTCTGGAAGCAGCCGAACGAGGGATGATCAAGGGAGACCTCAACGAACGGGCCGATCTCACTTGGGGGAACGGTAGGGGCATCGTGAATATGGTTGAGAAGATTGGCCGCCGGGAGGGACTTGGATACCTGCTTGGTGAGGGTGTGATGCGGGTTTCAGCCAAGCTCGGAGCAGGTAGCGAGGCATTCGCGCTCCACGTAAAAGGCCTCGAGCCCCCAGGCCATGACGCACGTGCATATAACAGCCTGGCTGTCGGATATGCAACGGGTAATCGCGGAGCGTGTCACCTGCAGGGGATGTCTTACGCGTTTGAACGTTCAGCCACAATGCCAGAACTAGGAATAAACGAGATTCAAGACAGGTTCGGGGTCGTCAAGAAAGGAGAGCTGGTTGCTAAGACCCAGGACTTGATGTCGCTTTTTGACTCTATCAAGCTCTGCAAGTTCCTTCTCTTCGGCGGGGTGAAGCTAACATCGATGCTGGAATGGTTCAACGCCGTTACAGGCTGGGAAATCAGTCAGGCAGAGTTCCTGAAAGCTGGTGAGAGGATCTACAACTTGAAACGAATGTACAATGTCAGATGTGGCATCACAAGAAAGGACGATGTTGTGCCAACGAGGATGCTTCGAGAGAAACGCGGAGAAGGCGGATCTGCAGAGAACCTGCCTCCATTCTCCGAGATTCTTGATGACTACTACAGGTATCGTGACTGGGATCAGAATGGAATACCGACCAAGGCGAAGTTGGTCGAGCTGGGGCTCGCAGACATGACTCCGTAGTGAAGCCCGATCAACTAATATCACCTCGTCGCAGAGTCAGTAAATGGGAGTGCCGGTCCTTGTCATCAGACAAACTAATCGCGAAACTCCAAGGAACAAGGAGGAGAAAGAAACTGTGAGCGCGACTAGGATTCCGGCCGAGGTTAAGCGTATCGCGGACGACATCCGAGACATGAAGATCAGAGGCGCCGGGGAACTGGCGCGGTCGGCGGTCCGTGCCCTCATGATCGCTTGTCAGGAATCGTCGGCGAAGGCGTCGCAAGACTTGCTTGCTGACGTTCGAGCAGCGGCAGTAACGCTGCTTGAGACAAGACCGACTGCGGTCTCCTTGCCGAATGGGATTCGCTATGTGATGCATAGAGTCGACCAGGCGACTCAGCGTACGCAGGACGTTGAGCAGGTTCGCCTAGCGGGAATAAAGGCCGCGAAGGAGTTCATCGCAAATTCAAACACAGCGATCGAACGAATCGGCGAAATAGGGGCCCGGCGCATCCAAGATGGTGACGTTCTGCTTACTCACTGCAACAGTTCTGCAGCAATCTCCGTGATCAAGACTGCCTGGAAGATGGGAAAGAAGATTCATGTCTATGCAACCGAGACGCGACCTCGATTCCAGGGCAGGCTAACAGCGGGCATTCTGCTCGGACAAGGAATACCCGTCACAATGATTGTTGATGATGCAGCAAGGCACTTCATGAGAGAGGTCGACAAAGTTGTCGTCGGTGCAGATGCCGTCACCGCCAACGGGGCTGTCGTCAATAAGATTGGCACCTCAATGATCGCCTTGGCCGCGAAGGAGTCCAACGTAAACACATTCGTGGCCGCGGAGACCTACAAGTTCAGTCCTGAAACAATGGTCGGTGAAGCAATCCCCATCGAGGAACGAAGCACAGACGAGGTGATAGGCAAAGCCGAACTGCAGAGACTCCCCGGCCTTGAAGTGAAGAACCCATCATTTGATGTTACGGCTCCGGAGTATATTGATCTCATCATCACTGAGAGAGGAATCATACCTCCTCAGGGTGCCATTATGATACTGCAAGAACTCATGGGTGCTATCACGCCTGAGGAGCTGGAAGAGTACAAGACACTCACTCTCGCAGAAGTCGACTAGACCCACCCACTACTAGGGCAGGAGAAGCAGGGCCACCGTGGATGTCTAGCTACTGGAGAAGGTTTTTCTCATTCAGCTCGCTTGTAGTGTCAGGGTCTTCTGACAATTGCAGAAGTTTCAGGCAGGAGTAAGTCCCTATTCCAAGCGATACCTCGAGCTAGGATACAAGCCGGAAGAAAATGAACTTCTGATCGCATTTGGAGTAACTCCCCGCGCGGGCACGTCGATGGAAGAGGCGGCGTCGGCTGTTGCTGCCGAGTCCTCGGTAGGAACGTGGACCGAGGTCGAACTCGGAAACGAGCAGAAGTACAACAAGTTCAAGGCGAGGGTCTATCAGATTGAAGGCAACATTGCCTTCATCGCTTATCCGCTGACTCTCTTCGAAGAGAATAGCATACCTAACATCCTTAGCAGCGTAGGGAACGTCTTCGGCTTCAAGGCGGTCACCGCTCTTCGGATCGAGGACATGCGAATTCCCCTAGCATTGGTGAATAGCTTTCCTGGTCCTTCGTTTGGCCTTGACGGAGTCCGAAAGATCCTGGGAGTCAAGGAACGCCCGATGACTGGTTCTACTGTGAAGCCGAAACTCGGCAACAGCCCGAAAGAGCACGCGCTCATTGCCTTCAACACGCTCCGTGGCGGGATCGATACTGTCAAGGATGACGAGAACCTCAACAGTCAAAGTTGGAGCAACTTCTACGCACGAGCAGACGAGACTCTGGACGCTGTTGAGCGAGCTGAGAAGGAGACTGGGGAGAGCAAGGGATGGTGGGCAAACGTCACAGCCGGCGACACCGAAGAGATGCTGAAACGTTGCGACTACATTGCCATGAAAGGCGGAAAGTTCGTCATGGTCGACTATCTCACCGTTGGGTTCGCGGCCGTGGCATCATTGAGAAAAAGAACCGGAGAGCATGGACTGGCGTTGCATTGTCACAGAGCGATGCATGCAGTCATCGATCGCCAGCCGAATCATGGAGTCGAGTTCAAGGTCTTGGCAAAGTGGGCACGGCTGGTTGGCGTCGATCACATTCACACGGGTACAGGGGTAGGCAAGCTCGAAGGGGGCTTCCAAGACATCAAAGACCGATGCAACCTCCTTCGCAAGAGCTACACACAAAAGGAGGGCGGACTCTATTTTGATCAACCTTGGGGAAACCTCAAGACCACAGTCCCCGTGGCTTCCGGAGGCCTTCACCCAGGGCACGTCTGGAAAGTCTACGAGACCTACGGCAAAGACGCGTTCTATCTATTCGGAGGAGGTTGCCACGGACATCCAGGCGGCAGCTACGCGGGAGCAAAAGCTGTCAGAGCCGCGGTCGAGGCAGCTGCAGCAGGAATCAGTGCTCAAGAGGCCGCGAAAGCGAGTAAGGAACTGCGGCAAGCCCTTGAACTCTGGGGCGGAGTGAGCTTCTAAGAAGAGCTTCCACTTTCGAGTATTCAACAGCGTGGCGGGTCCGCTGAATCAAGATGACTACGATCTCATGTTCTTACGGGCGAGCTCCAGTGCTTTCTCAACCGCTCGTCTCGGATCCTTTTCTGACAGGATTCGCACAGTCTTGCGCTCGTCGAGGTAAGCCCCTCTTACTTGGTCAGCCACGCCTCCGCTTCCCTCAATCGCGATGACAGGTTTCGCCTTCAGGTACGCAACGCAGGTTTCGATAAGAGCGCCAGCACCGCCGGCAATGATGATGACAGCATCGGCACTATAGGCAGTCGTGAAGTCTCTCGCCCAACCCACACCAGTCGCAATGACGACATCGCAATAGGGATTTGCATGTTGCATTTCGTCATGAGGAATTATGCCGACAGTCATACCATGATTTTCTTTGGCACCCTTGCAAGCGGCCTCCATGGTCCCACCCAGACCGCCACTTATGACCACCATACTCTGTCTCGCGGCTTCAGCACCAACTTCGTAGGCTAGTCTGCACGCTTCTTGAGTGCAATGATCGGCGGCAGAACCTATCACTAGAAGCTGAATTCGTCGGCTTGTCGTCTTTGACAATGGACGTTCTCCCTATCTTGTAAGTCGTCAAATTACGATCATTTCGGACCTGATATAGGTTCACCCAAGAACTAGGAAAGGTTGAAGCATGACGTGGTAAAGATCGAACCACATTTGACATTGCGGACGGCCAAATGCACTTTGTTGGTTGTCTCCGAACTGTTCGGACCTCGCGCGCTGAGTCTGGAGATCCAAGACTGGCAACAGGGCAGCGAAATCAGCGGCCGCACACGTCTAGACAAAACACTCTTCGTTCTATGACGCCATGGCCTCCATAACAAGTCGTTTGCGCTTGAGACGTAAATACAATGTCTCACCTGGCCTGATATCCACTATCCGCAATATCCGGCTGGGTAGCGCGACTTGATCTGACTTGTCGGACGATACGACGTTGATTCTGATTGGAAGACGATTCCGGACAAGCTCTTCTAAACTCCTAACGCTGAGGCGCTTTCTCTCCACAAGTCCTGCCAGCTCCAGTTGGCGATGCAAATCCTCGACTCTAGACAGCAGGACCGCATGAGTAGCTGTCAGCGTTTTGCTTCCGTCTATTCGTTCGACTATCTGAGGATGCAGCCTTCTGATGAGCCCAATTCTGTCAGAGACATAGCTATCGCTTTTTCCAATTTGCTTGGCAATCTCCCCGATTGTGTAGTGTTTGTCCACCAGGGCAATGTATCCTTTTGCCTCTGAAATCGGGTCAACGTAGACATTGCGACTGAGGTTTTCCGTGACTCGAGCCAGGAATGCCTGTTCAGGGGAGAGAGATCTCACTATTGCAGGAATACTCTTCAGCCCGAGCTTCCTGCATGCTTCGACGCGGTGAAGTCCGAAGACGACCTCAAAGGTTTCACGGGCGACAGGCCTGACCAGTATAGGTTGAAGCAGGCCGAGATGCTTTATCGAAGCGCATAATTCTTCAAGGAGCTTCGTGTCCACTCGCCTCAATTGCAGCTGGGGGTACCGCAGTTGATTTGTTGGGATCAAGACGATGTCTTCGAGCTTAGAGCAAGCACTCGGCGGCTTCGTGACTTTAGTTGTTGCGAGTTCGGCCAACCTTCGCACCTTGGCGATTCTCAATCTCGAATATTGCCAGGTCTTCAATTGTAGGAACGAGTCGCAACTGCAGGCCAAGGCCGTGCTCGAGATAGCCGCGTAGCAGTTGCTTGTGCATGAACGGGCTGTTGGCAACTATCCGGTTTTCCGTGAGGGTGAATTCTCCCCACCCAAGGTCAGATAGAAGTTGCATTACCAGCTTGTAATTGTCGGGCTCTCTCGCGTCTTTTCCAAAACTCGCTAGAAGCGAGTCCAGCAAAGTCTGCGCCATCCTCTTCCCCGCTTCATAGAATTCCTGATCACTCAGCTTCGACGTGAGTTGCTGCACGCCCTTCTGTGTCATCAAAGCACGTCTGAGCTTCCTTACGAGAATGCGATCGTCGCTCCAGTCAAACATCGTGTACTTCTGGTAGTAGGATAGAGCATTGACCACTATCTCGCGCCTGCTCCTCGCGATTCCTCGTGAGACAAGCTCGTCGATGAACTGAAGCAGATCCGGGGGGATGTCGACTGTCGTGGCTGGCAATTGGGTTCAGAGTAATGTATTTGCTTTAAATATAAATGAGTTTTCCACGCGCTTGGAAGTGCGGAGTGAATACTTTCCCGCCTCTTGAACCGGGCCCCGGTAGAGGGGCCCGGCACAGTTGCGAAATGAAGAGAACCAATTCATTCCGACGTGCTCAGATGTAGGTCGATTGCGGGCGTGCGCAGCTGGGCTCCGCCCGCGAGATCCTCAGAAACGGACGACTCGCTTCACGCTAGTTCGATTGGTACTCGAGTCCGAACCGTGTCATACGGTCTCCGCATCGGGCCAATCCCGGCTTCAGAGACCGCATGGCGGACTGTTCGATAGTCTCGTCGCCCTAGGTGGTGGCAGACGCCGAGTCCCTTCGTTATAGTCCTGAAGTACGCCGAGCGGCACCTCGTCCTGATGTAGACTGAGTCTGCCTTCGATCCTACTCGTTGGCTCGCTAGTCTCTTTCATGCACACCACGAAATGCTCAGGGTAATGTCTTGACCTGAGGCAGGTTTCCCTTGCGATGAACGATGTGGTGTCGTAGGCAGCGACAATAAGGTTTGCACCTATGCCCCCCTCTGAGTTGATCCCGACGAACTTCCAACCCTCATGAAGCAACCCCTCGGCTTTCAGCCTATGTGCCTCTTCTGTACAATGATCCTCAAGAGAACCTGTCACTAGTAACTGAGTTCTCCCTCTATCTTCCTCTGCCGACAACGATCCCGCCTCATGGGCAACTCGTCGAATCAAGATACTCTCGAAATTACATGGATTCATTGAAATTCGCGATCGCGATCGTCGGGCATACATGAACTCTCTATACGGCAAGGTTATGAGAGATCATTTCTAGGTTCAGCGCGTCGTAGAAACAATGACCTCCACTCTTGAGGCACCAAAGATCACCATAGTGGAGGATCTGTGCAAAGGATGTCGGATCTGCGTCGAGTTCTGTCCGGCCAAAATACTCAAGGTATCCAGCCACATGACGAAGAAAGGGATCTATCCGCCGGAGGTCATCGACCCAGCCAGGTGTACGGGTTGCAGGATTTGTCAGTACTACTGCCCCGACCTTGCAATATATGTAGTCGGGAGGCCTAAGCCTTCGCGCTCATGAGACCCGGAACCTACTTCATGCAAGGAAATGAAGCATGCGCGCTAGGCGCAGTTGCTGCAGGCTGTCGATTCTTCGCCTTTTACCCCATCACCCCGGCAGGTGAGATTGCGGAGA
>Ga0315268_10001275_pt1 | contig 28943 bp, 11 predicted proteins | sample C1_top_MG_FD_204535 | JGI IMG/M metagenome (GOLD analysis project Ga0315268, IMG submission 204535) | Sediment microbial communities from Yellowstone Lake, YNP, Wyoming, USA - C1_top | ecosystem: Environmental > Aquatic > Freshwater > Lake > Sediment | place: USA: Wyoming | collected 2017-08-01
GCTCGCTCGACCAGCCCGTGGTGGCCGGTTGTCCCGGAAGACTGGCCGAGTAGGTACCGATGTTCTGGTCGTCGGTCAGCGTCTCGCGCAGCTTGTCGATTGTCTTCTTGCCAAAACCGGCGACCGCGTCCAGCTCGTCGAGCGACTCGAATGCGCCGTGGCTTTGCCGAAATGCGACCAGCGCGTCGGCCTGTTTCTTAGTCAGCCCGGCCCGGCGCAGCTCGTCGACGTTGGCACTGTTGATCGACAGTCCGCTGTCGCCGTACTCGAGATTGGCCATCAGCTTTTCGCGCGCCCAGGTCGGCGCCTTGGCCAGGTCGGGCACGCGCGCCATCAGCTCGGTCCAGCAGTCAAAGCGGCCAAAGTTCTTCAGTTCGGTCTGGACCTTCTTGGCCAGGGTCGAGCCGACCACGGTGCTCAGCTGCGTGGCGTCGGCGTCGCTCAGGCTGTTGACGTCGAACGCCGCGCTCCGGTTGTCGGCGTGGTAGACGGTGTCGGGCGGGTCGTTGCCGGTGACCGGGCTCGGCGTCCACGGCACTCCGTGCGCCGCGTACAGCTCGCCCCAGAGGCGGTTCTTCTCGGTCCGCGCCTCGTTGAAGGTGAGCGCGGCCGCGTCGTTGTTCCAGAAGCCCTCGAACTCCTTCTGGTAGCCCTCCATGATGCGCCGGTTGTCGGAGTCGGCGCGGTCGAGCAGCATCAGGTTCTCGTAGTTGCCGGTCATGGCGCCGAGCGACCAGTTGAAGCTGCCAAAGGTCATCTTCTCGGGCCGGCCGTCGGCCAGCGCGACAAAGCCCTTGTGGTGGTTGAGCCCCTTGGTCGAGTTGTGCACGAACTGCGGCCGCTTGATGGTGTCGTTCCAGACGTACGGGTCGTCCTTCTTGAACTTGACCTGCACGTTGTTCAGGTGCTCGCGTTGCGCGGTCTCGGCCAGCCGGCGCGATTGCGCATCGGGACCCGCGGCCAGCTCGGACCAGTCGGTGAGCAACCGGAACGTGACGTTGGGGTTGCGCCGCGCCACGTCGAGGATGTGATCGGCGATCGGCGCGTCGGTGAAGGCGAAGATCATGGTGTTGATTTCGACCGGTTTGCCATTTGCCCGGCGCACGGTCTCGTCGATCGAGCCCAGGATCTTGCCGCGGAACTTGTCGAGCGCCGCCCCTTGCGAGGTGAAGATCGCCTCGGTGCTGCTGGCCCGTTGCGCCTTCATCTCGCTGATGCGCAGCCCCAGCGCCGAGCGGATCTGACCGGCCGCCGCCGCGTTGATCGGCTGGCCCGCCGGCACGATGGTCTCGGCCGCGCTGCGCAGCGCCTCGGCCTCGAACTGGTCCAGCACCCGGTCGCCGTCGACCCGGGCCACGTCCTCGATCGCTTGGTTGAGGATCTTGTTGGCGTCGGCATCGGCCGCAGTCTGCAGCGGAGCGATCAGCGCGCGCGACTCGGACAGGATCTTGATGTTGGCCATGGCTCCCTCGCGGGCAAGCGCCGACCAGCGGCGCGACGCCGTTATTATCATGAAACCGGCAAAATTGGGGCAGTCAGCTGGCCGCGATGATCACACCTTCGTCCGGCCGCAGCTCTACCTGACCGCGGACATTATCATTTTCGCGATCGACGTGAGTGGACAGCGCCAACTGGCCGACGACGCCGTCGAGCACGACCTGCTGCGGCTGGTGTCCGAGGTTGAGCGCGATGATCAGCCGGCGATCGCCGTGGCGACGTCCGTAGACGAGCACATCGCCGGTGCACGCCAGCGGTAAGTAATCGCCGATCGCGAGCGCTGGTTCGCGCCGGCGCAGCTCGATCAAGCGTCGGTAGAGCGCGAGCATCGAGCGCGTATCGCGTTGTTCGACATCGACGTTGCAGGTCGTCCAGTCGTCAGCCAGCGGCAGCCAAGGCTCGCCGGTCGTGAAGCCGGCCCTGGCTGTTGCATCCCAGAGCATCGGATTGCGCTCGGGATCGCGACCGAGGCCGAGACCCGGATTGTTTTTCTCGTAGGGGTCTTGCACGTGGTCGGCCGGGATCGCCGAATCGAGCATGCCAAGCTCGTCGCCATAGTAGAGCGTGGGCGTGCCGCGCAGCGTGAGCAGCAGCATGGCCGCAACGCGCGCTTGTTCGCGGCCCACCCGCGTCGCCATGCGGTGGTGATCGTGGTTGCCAAAGACCCAGTTGGGCCAGGCGTCCGCCGGCAACAGCGCCTCGTAGCGGTCGATCGCCTGCTTGAGCACCGGCGCCTGCCACGGCAGACGGATCAACTGGAAGTTGAACGGCAGGTGCGCCTCGTCGAGGTTTTTCCCGTAGTAGGTCATCAGCTTTTGGACGGGCAGGTAGATCTCGCCCACCAGCACCCGCTCGGGGTAGGCGTCGAAGACCGCGCGCAGCTCGCGCACCACCGCGTGCACCTCGGGCCGGTCGGTCGAGTAGATCGGCAGCAGCCGCCGCGACGGTCCCATGCCGGCGCGGTAGTCGGGGTTGGGCGGATTGTCGCGAAACTGGTCGTCCTTGATCAGGTGCCACAGCACGTCGATGCGAAAGCCGTCCACTCCGCGGTCGAGCCAGAAGCGCAGCACGTCGGCCATCGCGATTCGTACCGCGGGATTGCGCCAGTTGAGGTCGGGCTGCTCGGCAAAGAAGCCGTGCAGGTAATACTGGCCGCTGGCCGGGTCGAGCGTCCAGGCGCTACCGCCAAAGTGACCGAGCCAGTTGTTGGGCGGACCACCGTCAGCCGCCGGATCGCGCCAGATGTACCAGTCGCGCTTGGGGTCGTGGCGCGAAGCACGCGACTCGACGAACCACGGGTGCTGATCCGAGGTGTGGTTGGGTACGAAGTCGAGGATCAGCTTCATGCCGCGGCCGTGCAACGCGGCCAGCAGTACGTCCAAATCGGCCAGCGTGCCAAAGCGTGGATCGACGCCGCAGTAGTCGCTGACGTCGTAACCAAAGTCGACCATCGGCGACGGGAAGATCGGCGACAGCCAGACCGCGTCGACGCCGAGCGCCTGAAGATGGTCAAGTCGGCGGCAGATGCCAGGTAGATCGCCGATGCCGTCGCCGTCGCTGTCGGCAAACGAGCGCGGATAGACCTGGTAGACGATGCCGCGCTGCCACCAGAGATGCTGTGTCGTCGTCATCGCCAGCCGGGGCGTCACGGGCAGGTGGACTGATAGCTCAGCGTCACCACCTGGCCAGGTTGCGGCAGGTGGCCGGGCTCGAAGGTCACTGTGCCAGGCTGGGCGTCATAGGTGAAATCGACACCCGCGGTCCTGGCCGCACCATCGACGCGAACCTCCGGCGTGGCCGGCGCCGCCGATGACAGGAAAAAGGTGGCGCGGCGACCCGCACCCAGGCGCACCAGCTCTCGCAGCAATGGCTTCCAGTCGGTGGCACAGATCGAGGCGCTGACGCCGCCTGCCTGGTCCACCAGCTCGAGGTAGCGGGTCCCGGGGTCGGTCGCCGAGGTGCAGACATCGTCGGCGAACGAGACGATGGCGCCGACGCTGATCGCGTTGGCTCCCAGGTGAGCCTTGAGCCCGCGCAAGAAGCGCAGCGTGTCGATCACCTCGGCCGCGCTCTGATCGTCCTCGTTGCTCAGGTACAGCACGGCGAGCAGCGCATCCGCGCGCAGCAAGCCGGTGTTGCGGCCGGCCACCAGCGGCAAGCTCAGCGCGGCCAGCGTGGCGCCGAACCCCTGCTCGGTGCCGCTGCCGTTGATGCCAGGGGTGACCGCCGCAACCAGCCGCGTCGTCGGGTCGGGTGACGAGGCACTCGAAATCACGGGGCTGGTCTCGGTGAGCGGGATGAACCGCCCCGCGACCCCTCCGCTGTCCATGTCGGTGGTGCTGACGCCAATGCGATAGTCGACGTCCAGCGTCTCAAACTCGTCGACCAGCGCCGAGAGGTCGCCTGCGAGCTGCGCCTGGGCTGCGTCCATGGACCCGCTGTCGTCGACCACGATGAACAGGTCGACCGGTTCAGCGCCGCCCTGCACATAGCGATCGACCACCGAACCACCGATGTCGAGCACCAGCTCGACCGCGCCGGCGACGGCCGCACCGCTCTCCAGCAAGCCAGTCAATCTCGACGTGGCCATACCGCCGCTGTCGCTCAGCCCGTTCAGGACGACCGCCGCAGTGGAACCGGCAGCAACGTCGAACGGGGTGCTGGTCACCAGCGAAAATACGGGGTTGCCGACGAGCGACAGACTGGCCACTCGCTGCACATCGCGGCAGCGGTTGACGACGAGCACCTCGTGCGACCCCTGGCAATTGACCGGCAGCGTGCCAAAGTCGAGCAGGTTTCCGGCAAAACTGACGCAGGCGTCGACGGGCGCAGCCACCGCGGTGGCCGTGACGGTCAGCTGCAATCCGCCGCCGCTGACGCCTGGCATCAGCACCCTCACCAGCGCGTTCAGCGAGCCGGTCGCAGTCGGCGCATAGACCAGGCGCACGGTCGCCACGCTGCCGCCGCTGAAGATCGGATCGACCCTGATCACGCCGCTGGCCGGCTCGAGCACGCCGAGTGCGGTATTGGCCGGGCTCACGTCGACGCCTGTGATCAGACAGGGGCCGCTGCCGGTGTTGACCACGCCCGCACTCAGCGAGGCAATGGCACCGACGAAGACCTGCCCCAGGTCCGTGCTGGTGGGCGAGAGCGTCGGGTTGCACTGGCTGACGTCGACATCGAGCCCGGCCATCGCGTCCGACGGACTCGCAGCGTCATGGGGAGTCGCCGCGTCATGGGGCGCCACCGCATCATGGCCCGCGCGATCCACAGCCACCGTCACGTCGGCCGCAGTGTGATCCGCGACCGTGGCCAGGTCGTTGCCGGCAAGATCCTGGCCGACAACGTCGAGACTGCCGCCGTCGCTGTTCGCGTGTGCGCAGACGTCATTGAGGCAGCGCAGGCCAGCCAGGCAGTCAGCATGCGTCGCACACGACTCGCCTGCGGATTTGCCGTCCGCCGGTGCGCGCTCGACGCACGAGGTGCAACTGGCCAGCCACAGCAACATGGCAAACGAGCCGATCGCGAGTCGAATACGAATGTCCATACCGGTTTTTCTACCACAGACCACGCCGGGTCGAATCACGGTTCGCAGTACGCGATGCTCGGACGCGGCGACCACCGCGACGCGCGCAATCCGACTGCGGTATGATCGCCGTCGTCGGCCGCTGGCCAGCGGTTGCGTTGGCCGACCCGGAGGCGATCGTGCAACGCCACAACCCGCGACCTGAGTCGCACCACCTGCCCTGGCAGGCGACCTTGATCTGGCTGCCGCTGCTGGCCGGCGGGTGCGACCCTGGCACCGGCATCGAGGTCACCGAACCCGATGCGGGCGCGTCGCACGCCGACGCAGCCAGCGTCGACCACACGGGTAACAGCGACGGCGGCGCCCGCGACAATGGCGCACGCGACAGCGCGACCGATCGCGATTCGGCAACACCGCTGGACCATGTGGTGGCACCGGACAGCGCTGGCAACGACACCAGCGCCACGGACCACAGCGCCAACGACCAGGGCGGCGGACGCGACCAAGCGATCGGCATCGACACCCCCGATTTCGGCGCCCAGTTCTTCGTCGCCACGGATGGCCTGGACAGCAACGACGGGAGCGAGTTGGCGCCCTTTGCCACACTCGAGCGCGGTCGCGACGCGATCCGCGCGCTCAAGAGCGGTAGCGGGCTGCCCGCAGGTGGCGCCGTGATCTGGCTGCGCGACGGTTTGTATCCGCGCAGCGCGACCTTCGAGCTGACCGATCAGGACAGCGGCGACGACGTGCATCCGATCTGGTACGCGTCGTATCCAGGCGAGACCGCGCGCCTGGTCGGAGGCGTTCGGCTGCCCGCCAGCGCATTCGCAGCGGTGACGTCGAGCGATCCGGCCTGGTCACGCTTCGACGCTGCAGCGCGCGCCTCGATCGTGGTGGCCAGCCTGCCAGCCAACGGCGTGACCGACTACGGCACGCTCAAGCCGCGCGGATTCTCGCCACCGCTCAATGCCGCGCTCGAACTGATGATCGATGGCGAGCCCATGCCACTCGCGCGTTGGCCCGACGCCGATGCGAGCGATCCGGCATTCGACCCACTGGCCGAGACCATCACCCTGTATGGCGCGCCCACGCCCGACGTCACCGGCGACTACCAGCATGCGGGCGAGTCGGACGGCGTCAACCGCTTTGCCCGCAGCGCGCTGGTCAACGGCAAGCAGTACTACTTCTACCGCCATCACTGGCAGTACCAGGGCAGCTGGTACACGGCCTGGTTTCTCACGACCAGCGCGGCTGGCTATCCGTCGGACACCGATCCCTGGTGGTACGAGTATGCCGCGCACCCGACCTACCTCGCGCCGCAACCGGCCAGCTCCGCCGCTGGCACGCCGACCGTGATCAATCCGCTCGCGATCACACACGGCTTCGTACGCATCGACCAGGCAGTATCGGACACCGTGTTCACCTACTTTGGCACCCGGCCCGAGCGCTGGAGCGCGGCCGAGGAGCCCTGGTTTCACGGCTACTGGATGTTCATGTGGGCGGACCGCCACGCGCGCGCGGCCAGCATCGACACCGGGACCAAGTCCATCACCCTCGACCAGGTGCCTGGTTACGGCATCACCGCCAATCAGCCCTACTACGCGGAGAACCTGCTCGAGGAGATCACCGAGCCAGGCGAGTGGTACCTCAATCGAACCAACGGCCGTCTCTACCTGTGGCCGCCCCAGGCGCTGGCCAATGCCGAGATCCTGGTCTCGACGCTCGAGTCGCCGCTGGTGCGGGTGACCGGCGCCAGTCACCTCACCTGGGTCGGCGTCGATTTCGAGCTGGGCCGCGACGACCAGCTCGTGATCGAGGGCGGCGACCACGTGTCCGCGCTGGCGTCGAGTTTCCTGATGGCCGGCATCGCCGCAGTCACTGCCAGCGGCAGCGACAATGGTGTCGAGCGCTGCCACATCCGCGATCCAGGCGAGCGCGGGGTCCGGCTCTCGGGCGGGTTGCGGGCGAGCCTCACCCGGGCCAACAACTACCTGCGGCAGACCGAGGTCCGGCGCTACGGGCGCTGGTCGTGGACCTACGCGCCAGCGGTCGAGATGAGCGGCTGCGGTCAGATCGTCGAGCACAACCTGCTGTGGGACGCGCCGCACACGGCGATCCTGTTCACCGGCAACGAGCACCTCATCGAAAAGAACGAGATCCACCACGTCTGCCAGTTCTCGTCCGACGCGGGCGCCATCTACACCGGCCGCGACTGGGGCTACCGCGGCAACGAGATCCGCTACAACTTCATCCACGACGTCGCGAGCAACTTCGAGGGCTTTGGCGTGCAGGGCATCTACCTCGACGATTGCGTCAGCGGCATCCACGTCGCTGGCAACCTGCTCGTGCGCATCGCCGACCATGGAGTACAAAACGGCGGCGGCCGCGACAACATCATCGAGAACAACATGATGGCGCACTGCGGTGGCGCGCTGACCGCCGACGCGCGCGGTACCTGGGCGATCAACCACACCCCGGGCAGCGACTGGAACTTGCTCGAGCGTCTAACCTACGACGGCATCCAGTACCAGGCCGCGCCGTGGGCATCGGCCTATCCTGCCCTCGCCGCCATCCCCAACGATTGGTCGATCGTCTCCAACCCGGCCAACAACTGGCTGCTGCCAGAGGGCTGCGTCTTCTCGCGCAACGTCAGCTTCGATAACGCCGCCTACATCGACGCGGCACCCGAGGTGCTGGCCGCGTATGCCTCGACCGCGGACAATCTCGATGGCGTCGATCCTCTGTTCGTCGACGAGAACAATGGCAACTACAACCTGCAGTCAGGTTCGCCCGCGCTGGCCATTCCGGGATTCGTACCGTTACCATTCGACCAGATGGGGCTGGGCCGCTGAGCGCACCCGCACCCACCCCACGAAAAACCGCGATCGGCACCACCTGCACCCGATTGATTTTACTCGACCTGATGCGCGCCCGTCGCAGCCAGACCGCGGTCATGTCCGGATCGCAGGTCGGCTGCACTTCGGCGGCCACCGACGACAACCTCGTCATTTCCACGGGTTGACCGCGCCCGCAGGCTGGCACGGATACTGAAGTGTATGTCTGCAGCGGCTCACACGGAGGCAACCATGAAGACGCAGGCAACAGCAGCAAAGTGCGGTCGGGTCGGCTGGAAACTGATGGTGGTCGCGGCCAGCGTCGGCGGCGCACTGGTCGGGTGCGCGGCGCCGGCGCCCGAGGCGCACATCAGCGCGTGCGGCGGCTTTTCACAGCAAGAACAGGGGCTGACGATCGACCGCACCAGCTACTGCGACGCCGAGGTACTGCACTGGCAATACGACGCGGCCAGCGAGAAGCTGACGCTCGCCAACACCCGCGTCACGCTCAACTGCTGCGGCGAGCACAGCCTCACCGTCGAACAGGAGGGTGACATTTCCGTCGTCACTGAGCGCGACGCGCCGGAGGAGATCGGCCCGCTGCCCGGCATGACCGCGCGCTGCGATTGCATGTGCGTTTTCGACTTCGAGGTCGCGGTCGGCGAGGTGCAGGCCGGGACGCTCGCGCTCAAGCTGGTGCGCGACGTGACCGATGCCGAGGGCGGTCCGACCACGGCGTGGCAGGGCGAGATCGACGTCGCTGCTGGCCAGGGCGAGGTCGTGATCGATGCGAGCGAGAGCATGTGGTGCCAGGCGAGCGCGTCGTGAGCAATTGCGGCCGCGCGCGCAGGCCTGGCGCCGTCGTGATAAGCTGAAAAAAACACGTCCAGCGGGCGCACGGACATTGCAACCAGGGTTGCAGCCATGATCAACAACGGCCTCCGTGCCGGACTTGCCACTGCGTCGCTGCTGGCGCTGGCAGCCTGTGGACCGCCAGCCACCAGCACCCACTGCCAATCCGATGCCGACTGCCCGCAACCCTATCGCTGCGCACTGGTCGACAAAGTGTGCCAGCGCAGCGACGTGCCGGCCGCGGATGCTGCGATCGCAGACAGCGGTGGCAATCGAGATGTCGCGCCAGTCGATGCAGGTGGACACGATCTGCAGAGCGCTGATCGCGCGGCTGTCGATCATGCCGCTGGCAATGACCGCGCAACCGGCCTCGACCGTGGGCGCGCAGACACGGCAGCCTCTGACGGGGCGTTGGCGACCGACGGCCGCCTCGACGATGCGCCTGTCGCCGATGCGCATGTCGCCGATGCGCGTGGCAACGACGCTGCGCTGGCCGACCACCCAGCGGGCAGCGACAGCGGTCCATGCGCGAGCAATCCCTGTCCGCTGCCCACGGTTTGCGTACCGGCAGCGTCTGGCGGCTACGAGTGCCGGTGCAACGGACAGTTGTGCAGCAGCAACGAGCAATGCCTCGCCGACTCCGCCGGCGCGAACAACTTTCCGCCGCGCTGCTGCCTGGCCGGCGCCAGCCAGCGCAATTGCGACAGCGTCTGCATCAGCGTCGACACGCCCGCCAACTGCGGCACCTGCGGCCAGGTGTGCACCGCCAACCAGCCGTGCGTCGCCGGGCAGTGTGGCTGTAACGGGGCCGCCGACTGCGACCCTGCGACCGGAGCTGGCAGTATCTGCTGCGGACGGACCTGCTACCCTGGCGACCAACTCACCGCGCACTGCGGCTGCGACCCGGAGGGTCTCCAGCAAGCGCGCAACTGCACCAACTGGTTCCTCGAGTCGCAGACTTTCATCGGCGGTTTTGCCTGTGTGACCAGCGCAGGCAACTACGCCACTCCTGACACCCTGCGCTACGGCAGGTGCGGCTGTCTTTCCTCGGGCCAGGGGGAGTGCGGTTTTCACACCAACGCGACGCTGCTCACGCTGGTCGGCCTGTGCAACCCGGACAGCCTGACCTGCGTGATGCAGAGCGAGAGTTCGTGCGGCATGGTCAACGGCGTCTATTCGCTCGCCGACCACGCCGAACACCCTGGCGCGACCTGCGATCCCCGACTGGGAGGATCGCGCTGCCTGGACTGGGAGGCGCCCTTCCAGTACGGCGAATGCGCGTGTGGCACGGACCAGGATTGCAGCGGGCCGGTGATCGGTGGCGGGTCGAACAGCGGCGTCACCTTCCCGGCCAGCAACTGCGGCGCCATCGACCACACCTGCCACTGCGGACTGGGCGGCCCGACCTGTACGTCCGGCCATTGTTGCGGGAGATCCTGCATCAATCCGGCAAGCGACAGGGACAACTGCGGCACCTGCGGGTCGTCGTGCGAGGCGAGTACGTCCAGTTGGACGCAAGCCACCTGCACCGACGGAGCTTGCTACTGCGACGTCAATGCCGGGGACAGCGATCCCACAACCGCAGCCTGCCCGGTGCTCGGCAGCGGCACGATCTGCCAGCAGAACAAGTGCGTCTGCCCGTCCTACAACAACACCAGCTGCCCGATCGGTATGGCTTGCGTTCCCGACCGTCCGGCCCCCGGCAGGGCCCTGGGCTGCTGTTTCGACCAGGGCGACCAGATCGTGGCGTGCCTGGCCCCGGCATACTGCGCTGCGGACGGACCGCTCTGCGTCGATCCAGGACTCAGCCAGGAAGTTTGCTGTGCAGCGGGCCAGCACTGCGGCCGCGATGCGTCCGGCACCATCATGTGCGCGCCCTGACGGCGGCCCCCGACAGCACGCGCTCAGCTCTGTTCGCGCTTCATCGCCAGCTCTTCCCAGCGCTGATACATCTGGTCGAGCGTCTTCTGCGTCGCGTCCAGCGCCGCCACACAGGCGCGCAACCGCAGCGGCGCACTGCACACCTCGGGCCGCTGCACCTCGTCATGCAGCCGACGCAGCTCGGCCTCGGCGCCGGGGATGGCAGCCTCGAGTTCCTCGAACTCGCGCTGCTCCTTGAATGTCAGCTTGGTCGATGGCGCCGTCTTCGGCCGCACGGCTGCCGGCGGCTTGGCGGCCTTGGGTGCAGGTCGGTTCGCCTGCAGCCACTGCTCGACGTCGGCGCAATAGACGGCGCGGCCATCGCCTCCCAGCCCCAGCACCTGGGTGCAGACGCGATCGAGCAGGTACCGATCGTGGGTCACCAGCACCAGCGCGCCCTCGAACTCGAGCAGGCTCTCCTCGAGCACCTCGAGCGACGGGATGTCGAGGTCGTTGGTCGGTTCGTCGAGCAGCAGCACGTCGGCTGGCTGCAGCATCAACCGGGCGATGATGATGCGCGCCTGCTCGCCGCCTGACAGCTCGCCCACCGGCAGATCGAGCTGCGCTGGCTTGAACAGGAAGCGGTTGGCCCAGCCCACGATGTGCTGCGCTGTGCCGCGGTAGACCACACTGTCACCCTCGGGCGCCAGCGCGCGGCGCAGGCTCTGCTGCGGGTCGAGCGTCGACCGATCCTGTTCGAACACTTGCAGCCGCAGCTGTGGCGCGCGCTCGACCTGGCCAGCCAGTGGCATCAGCTCGCCCGCCATGATCTTGAGCAACGTCGTCTTGCCGGTGCCATTGCTGCCGACCAGACCGAGCCGGCTGCCGGGCGCGAGCATGACGTCGATGTCGTCGAGCAGCAGGCCGCTGCCATAGCCGTGGCGCAGACCGCTGGCCCAGAGCAGACGCTTGGTGCGGCGGCCACTGGTCTCGAAGTCGAGCGCCAGCTTTTTCTCGTCGGCCGTTCGCTGGCGGGTCGCCTGCAACTCCTCGATCAGCCGGCCAGCCTCGTCGATGCGCGCCTGCGCCTTGGTGGTGCGCGCCTTGGGGCCGCGGCGCAGCCACTCGATCTCGCGCCGCACCCGGTTGGCCTGGGTGGCCTCGAGCTGCTGCTGCAGGGCCAGCCGCGCCTCGCGCTCGACCAGAAAGTCGCTGTAGCTGCCGGCCACGCGCAGCACGCCTTCGGAGTGGCGCCGGCTCAGCTCGACGATGGCGTTGGTGCTGCGCTCGAGAAAGTAGCGGTCGTGGGTCACCAGTACGAACGCGAACGTCGCTTTGGCCAGCACGCTCTCGAGCCAGAGAATGCCCTCGAGATCGAGGTGGTTGGTGGGTTCGTCCAGCAGCAGCAGGTCCGGCGCCTGCGCCAGCGCGCGAGCCAGCGCCAGCCGTTTGCGCCAGCCGCCCGAAAGCTGGGCCACGCACTGGTCGATGTCGGCAAAACCGATGTGGCGCAGCGCCCGCTGCACCCGCACCTGGCGCTCCGTCTCGTCCAGTTCCTGGCCAGCCAACGCTGCAAACACGACGTCGTCGACACGGGCGCCCGGATCGAAGGAGTCCTCTTGCGGCAGGTAGACGAGGCGGTACTTCTTGTTGACCGAAACGCTACCGCTGTCGGGGTGCTCGAGCCCACTCAGGATCTTGAGCAGCGTCGACTTGCCCGATCCGTTGGCACCGATCAATCCGATGCGATCGGTGTCGGCGATGGTCAGACCGAGGTTGGCAAACAGCTGGCGGCCGTTGAATGACTTTTCGACCTGGTGGCAGCTCGCCAGCGGGATCATGGCAACGCTTCCAGCATCTTCATCTCACCACGTACTCAGCGCGCGCGCTCGGCTCGGCCGCGCCCGGCAGCCACAGCTCGACCCGGTGGCGGCCAGGCTGCGCCGGCACCCGCGTTGCAAAAGGCGACCGCAGCGCCAGCCGCGTGCCGTCGTCGAGGCGCATCTCGATCGCGTCGAGCGCACCGCGCACCAGCGCGCGCACCGGGATCGACTGGTCGGCCACCGGATAACCGGGATCGATCAAATACTCGTCGCCGTCGCTCGGCGCCACCAACCTGGCTTGCACAGGTCCATCGCCAGCAGTTCCGGGCCACGGCCCGGCTGGCAGTCCTTCGTCGCGCGCCCAGGCGTAGTACTCGGGGCCAATGTCGAGCACCGGCACGCGGCGTCCGTCAACCAGCCGACTGCTGTGCATGGTGCAGCGAGCGGTCGGCGCGGTACCCGGGACAAAGATCTCGGTCTGCGTGCTCGGGCATTCGGGTCCGATCAGCTGGCCCGAGAGCGGACAGATGCGCGCGGTCTCGAACTTCCCGCGGTCGACCAGCGGCGCCGGCGCAATACCCTGCATGGCGCGCAGCATGATGCGCTTGAACAGCGGACCGGCGCCGGTGATGCCCGAGACCCGATGCATCGGCGTCCCGTCGAAGTTGCCGACCCAGACCGCAACCGTACGCTCGGCCGTGAAACCGATTGTCCAGTTGTCGACGTGGGCTCGGCTGGTGCCGGTCTTGGCAGCGACCGCGAATGGCAACCGCAATGCATTGTCGAAACCAAACGCCGGCGCCTTGGCCTGTTCGTCAGCCAGGATGTCGTCGACGATCAGCGCTGCCTCGCGTCGCACGAAACGGCGCGGCAACAGCTCGACCGGCAACGGCAGCGGCTGGCCATCGGCACCGGTGGCCACGCGCACCTCGACCAGCGGGCCGACCACGCCGCCGCGCGCCAGCCCGCGATAGGCGCGCGCCAGCTCGTACAGGCTGACGTCGCCGTTGCCCAGCACCAGCCCGACGCCGTAGTGCGAGGCCTCCTCGGTCAACGACTCGAAGCCGGCGCGCCGCAACAGCCCCAGCAGCTGGCCGGCGCCCAGTTGCTCGACCAGCCGCACCGCCGGCACGTTGTAGCTGCTGGCCAGCGCCGCGCGCAGCCGGATCGGACCGTGGATGCGGCGGTCGTAGTTGTGCGGCACGTAGGCGCCGGTCGGCGTCGCCAGCCGGGTCTCGACGTCGGACAGCAGGCTGGCCGCGGTGTAGCCCGACGCCAGCGCCAGCGCATAGGCAAACGGTTTGAGCGCACTGCCAGGTTGCCGCAGCGCGCGCACGCCGTCGTTCTGTCCCGTTTCGGTGTTGAAGAAGTCGGCCGAGCCAACGTAGGCGAGTACCTCGCCGCTCGCGTTGTCGACCACGATCGCCGCGGCCTGGCCCACGCGGTTGCCGGCCAGGCCGGCCAGCTCCTCGGCCAGCAGGTTCTCGACGTCGCGCTGCAACTCGGCGTCGAGCGCGGTCTCGATCGCAACCGCCGCGCCCAACCCGCGCTGGTCGAGCGCCTGCGCCAGCTGGGCCACGAAGTGGGGCGCGCGAAAGACCCGTTCGGGCGCGGTCAGGTCGAGCGCAGTGGCCAACGCCTGTTGCCGCTGCGCATCGTCGATGTGGCCAAACCGCTGCATGCGCTCGAGCACGCGCCCCTGCTGCCGCACGGCAGCGTCGAGGTGACGATAAGGATCGCGGCTCGCGGGCGACCCGGCCATGCCGGCCAGCAGCGCAGCCTGGCCGAGCGTCAACTTTGCGGCTGGCCGATCGAAGTAGAACTGCGCCGCTGCCTCGACGCCGAACAGGCCATTGCCGAGCGGGATGCGATCGAGGTACTCGCGCAGCAACTGATCGCGCGACAGGTGCGCGCACAGCCGCAGCGCCCACAGCGCCTCGCCCGTCTTGCCGACCAGCGTGCGCGGTCGTGGCACCAGGCGGCGCGCAAGTTGCTGGGGGATGGTCGAGGCGCCGCTGACCACGCGGCCAGCGTGCAGGTTCTGGCCGACCGCGCGGCCAATCGCAAGCGGGTCGATGCCCGGGTGCCGACCGAATCGGTGGTCCTCGGCCGCGATGAACGCCGCGACCACGTCGGGCGGCAGGCCACCGACCAGCGGCATGCTGCGGCCGCCCTCGGCCGAACGCAGCTCGCGCAGCAGCACGCCATGCCGATCCAGCACGCGCAACGACGTCACGCCCTGCATGTCGAGCAGCGTTGCCGGCAGCGGCCAGACCACGAACAGCGCCACCGCCGCCGCGGCAGCGATCAGAATTCCCCCGGCGCACCGGCTGGCGAATCGACGTCCCACGTCGTCACTTGCCCTCGGCCACGGTCACTGCAAACCGTCCGCCGTGCGAACGGCCAAACACCTCGGGCGCGTACATCTCCTCGGCCTGCGCCGGCTTGAGCACGAAGTCGCCCGGCGTGGTGGCGCGCGCCACAAAGCTGACCTCGTGAATGCCCGGCAGCAGGCGGTCCGAGAAATAGAGCACGCGGTCGTCGCGCTGCTCGACGTGTGACCAGGGCGAATAGAAGGCATAGCGGTATGGCGAGTCGTCGGCCTCGTCGCCCGCGCCCTCGCCGCTGCTGGTCTCCTCGGCATTGTTCTGCGCCGACGAGGCCAGCGTCGGGTCGACTACCTCGAGACCGGCAGGTAGCGGCACGTCGACCACCACGAAGTTGCGTTCGATCGCCGTCGCGACTCGCAACTTGACCCGCACCAGCTCGCCCGCGGTAAAGCTGTCGGCCTGGCCACCGCCGCCCAGCGGTTCGAACCAGCGCTGCACCGCGATGCCCTGGTCGAGCGGCTCGGTCGGCAGCACGGCCGGCGCGTAGCGCAGTAACGCGCCATAGTAGAGGACGCCCTGCCCCTCCTTGCTGAACACCAGCGGCAGCTTGCTGCCAGCGGCGCCCAGCTTGTCGACCGGCACCAGCGTGCGGCGCACCTCCAGGCTGCGCCCCTTGAACGGTTCGCTCACCAGCGGTTGCTCGCCGAGCAGCACCTTGCCGACAAAGTCGGGCGTCTCCTTCTCCTTGGCGCGCACCACCTCGGTCAGCGCGATCAGGGCAAACGCCGCTTCCTGGGTACTGCGGAAGGTGCCGTCGCCGCGCCGCACCGTGCCCAGGTAGTGCGCCATCTTGGCCACGAAAGGGTGGCTCGGTTCGCGCCGCACCAGCGTCTCGAGCACCAGCGCGGTGGTGCGGCCGTGCGAGCTGAACACCGCCTCCCACGGGCTGACGTCGACCGCCTCGAAGTGGACATCGGCGGCCGACTGCTTGGCGGTGCTCAGGATCTCGTCGAGTAGCTGCTGGCCCTGCTTGGCATCGCCGCCGCCATTGAGGATGGCGTTGGCCAGCATGGCCTGCGCGGGCAGCGACAGCTTGGCGCGGCGGCCAAACAGCTCGCCGTAATACGAGGGCACGGCAGCTCCGGCGCGCGCCAGCGCATACAGCGCGAAGATGCGCGTTGCGTCGTCGGGCGGCCAGCAGCCAAAGCCGCAGTCGCTGCACTTGCCGGCGGCCACGGTGCCGCTCAGATAGCGCTTGGCCTTGTCCAGCACCTCTTCCCGCACCGGGTACTTCACCTCGGCCGCACGGCCCAGGGCCAGCAGCGCGTAGGCCGACGCCCACGGGTCAGCGCAGGTCGCCTCGGGCCAGTAGCGAAAGCCGCCGCCCTCGGTCTGCAGCTGCTCGATCGCGCGCACGGTACGGCGCACGATCTCGTCCGGGTCGGTCACGCCTGCCAGGTCGACGCCGCGCAGCCAGTCGGGAATGGCCGGCTCGGCGCGTTGCTTTTCTTCGTCGTCGGCCGCGCCGGTATACGGGACACCGAAAGCACCGTACAGCTCGCGCAGCGCGATGAACGGGACCAGCCGGCTGGTCAGCTGCTCCAGGCACCCGTATGGATAGCGCACCAGCTGCCGCATGCCTTCGTCGAAATTGCCGAGCGCGGTCGACGCCAGCGACACCTCGAGCCCGCCCACACCCGGTCGCACGCCAGCTGGCGGCAGCAGCCCCTCGGTGGCGCGATCCGCGGTATCCCCGTACGCAGCGACCGCCTCGATCGAGACCGGCAGCAGCACCGGGATCTGCTCGAGCACAGCGTCGCTCTCGCTGCCGCCCTTGACCTTGAACACCAGCTTGGCCGAGCCCGCCTGCTCAGCGCTCAGCGCAAAGCGCACCTCGACCGGCTGACCGCCCTTGAGCGACACGCTCTTCTGCGCCGGCCCGTTCAACGTGAGTCCCTGCGCCTGGACCGATACCTCGACGCTGTCGATGGCCGCGCCCACCGTCTGCACGACGACACCGGCCTCGATCTTGTCGCCGACGCGCGCGATGCGCGGCATGGCTGGCCGCGCCAGCAGCGGCTTGCTGACGACGACCTTGGTCTCGCCAGCGCCAAACTGATCGCCCTTGGTCGTGGCGAGCGCCATGATGCGGTAGGTGGTCAGGTTGTCTGGCAGCTCGAACTCGAGCTTGGCGTTGCCTGCGTCGTCGGTGAGCACGCTCGGCGCGAACAGCGGCGTGGTCTTGAAGCGCGAGCGTAGGTCGCTGCCGACGAACTCGCCGCCGCCACCGCCGCCAGGGGAGGCGCCCTTTTCGCCATAGACACGCGCCAGCACCAGGTGGATCAGCGGCTCGCCGATGCGCACCGACAGCGAGAACGGCTGGATGATGCGTTCGACCAGATCTGGCACCTGGTAATCCGTCAATCGCAGCACGGCCTCGTTGACCGCCCACACCGTCAGTTCGGCCGGTTTGCCCCGCCCTTGCGAGTCGGCCACCTTGAACTCGAGCCGAACCTGGTCGCGCGGCCGCTTTTGCTCGGCGTCGGCCTTGACCGTCACTGTCAACTGCTTGCTCTTCTTGTCGACCTTGAGCTCGGCGTAGCCGATGCGCACGGCCGGCCGTCCCGGGTCGTCGCCGACCTCGATGCCCTGGTCCTTGCCGACGCGGCCGCGCGCGATCACCACTCCGACGTAGACGTTGGGCACCATCTCCTCGGTGATCGGCACTTCGAGCGCGATGGCCGAGCCGGCCAGCTTGACCAGCCGCGTGCTCAGCACGCCAGCGCGCTCGACGGTCAGCAGGGCATCGGCCTCGGGGTAGGGACTTTTGACCAGCACCTTGGCCACGGCGCCCACCTGGTAGCTGCGCTGGTCGGGCACCAGGTCGACGTGGTCGCTGTCGTTGCGCTGCCACGACGCCCAGCCGTCGCCGACGACGTAGAAACCGCTGCGCGTGGTCTGCTGCCGCCCTTGTTCGTCCTTGAGCGTCGCCTCCAGCACATGCAGACCCCCCTGCTCGGCCTTGAAGTCGCAGCTGACCGGCGTCGCCTCGCTCTTGACCGTGCAGGCGAAGACCTCGGTCTCCTCGGCGGTCGAGTCCGTGAAGTACTCGCCGCCGGCACCCTTCTGCCGGATCGACTTCCAGACCCGGCGCTTGACCTTGAGATCGATCGGCACCCCGGCTCGGCGGTCGCCGTCGGGCGCGGCCGCGATCAGCTCGATGCGGGTCGGCTTGCCGACCACGCCGAAGCCCTCGCTGGCCGCGCGCACACCGGCGTAGTAGGCAGCTGGGTGGACGGTGACGACGGTGCGGTTGGCCACGCGCTGCCGGCTGACGTCCGCCACCTCGGCCTCGACCGTGTACTCCCAGGTGCGGCTGGCTGGCGCCTCGGCCACGCCAACGTCGATCGGAAACGCACCCTGGGCGTCGGTGACTGCATCGCCACCGCCGAAGGTGCCGCTGGCCACGGCCGGCTCGTCGTCGCCGCCCCACCAGGTGCGCGCACCAAAAGCAAACGCCGGGTGGCCGGGCGGCTCGAAATCGGTGCTGCGGCGGACTGCGGTCCAGTGCGCCTTGGCCTGTGCCATGGCCGCGCCAAACAGGTAGCGCGCATTGACATCGACCTTGATGCGTTCGCCCGCGGTCAACTGCTTGTTCGCCGACGTCACGTCGACCTGGAACGGCGGCGGCCGGAACTCGGCGACCCGGAACTGGCCGTGCGTCTCGAGGTTGACGCCGAGCACGCTGGCGCTGGCGCTCATCCCGTAGTAGCCGAGCGGCGCGTCGCTGCCGATCGTGATCGACGTCGAGAAGGAGCCATAGGGCGACAGCTTGACGCTTTGGCGCGCGACCTCCTTGCCGCGCGAGTCCTCGATCACCAGTGCCACCGGCAGCCCAGCCGGATTGCGCAGCTCGCCGATGCTGCGGTAGCGCAGCACGCCCTTGATAAAGACCTCCTCGCCCGGGCGGTAGATGCCGCGCTCGCTGAACAACGCACCCAGCCCGTCCGGTCGGCGGCCGGTCCATTCGCCGTTGAGCGAGAACGACCATGGCGACAGATCGCCCTGCCAGGTCGACAGCGTGACGCCCACGTCGTCATCCAGCCGCGCGCTGATCAACGCAAATGGGATCGACCATGGGTTCTTGGGATCCTCGCCCAGCAACTCGACCGTGCCCGGTACCCGCGCCGTACCGTCGACACCGCTGGTGCCGCTCCAGCGTTTGGCGCCGCCGGCGTCGAGCAGCGTCAACTCGGCGCCACCCACCGGCTTGCCGGTCGACAGCCGGGTCACCCAGACCACGCCGCTCTTGGGACCGAGCTTGGTGTGCACGGCCAGGTCGGTGATCTGGGCCAGCACGTATTGCTTGGGTTGTTGCTGCTTGCCGCGCTCGAGCGGCAGGTCGGGGCTCCAGCCCTGGACGAAGAACAGGCCGCTGCGCCGGCCGGACGGCAGTGCCTCGCGCAACTTGAGTGGCGTCCAGCGCGTCGCGTTGCGGGTGCCCTTGAGATCGAGGCCGATGTGCAGCGGCGCGCGCCTGGGCGGCGCCGGCTCGCGCTGGCTGGTGTCCAGCGCGGACAGCGCTTGCGCCATCTCGCTGGGCGTCAGCAGCCACAGATCGAACTCGCCGCGGCCCACGTTGGCCGACTCGATTGGCAGCGTGCCGTCCCGTTCGGCCTCGAGCAGCGCCTGACCGGGCCCGAGCCGAAATGTCGGTTCCAGGTCGTCGAGCTTGACCGCGCCCTCGAACGCCGGCGCCTTTTGCCCGAACTCGTCGACCAGACCGGCCGCCAGCTTGATCGTGTAGCGCACGCCCGGACGGTATTTGCCAGGCAAGGTCAAGAATGGGGAGCAGTCGCGGTAGCCGCAGTCGCGGCTCTCGGGCACAAAGCTCTCGACGCCATCCCAGTTGATCTCGACCTTGGGCTCGATCGACAACAGCGGCTTGAGCGTCTTGACGTCGGCCTGGTTGGCCAGCGTCAGCACGATCGGACCATGCGTGCAGCGCGGCTCCTCGTCCCAACTTGGGTAACGGCAGCCGCCGGCACGTACCACCTTCATCGGGCCGTAGCTGCGGTAGTTGCGTGTCTGCGCCGTGTCCAGCGTCAGCGGCCCCTCGGCGCCAGCCAGATCGGCGGCGACCGTCAACGTCACGACCTGATCGAGCGACAGCGGCTGCCTGGTTTTGAGCTCATAGCGAAAACCGAAGCTGCGCAGTTCCCACGGATCGAAGCTGGTCGATCGCTGCTGTTCCTTGCGCTTGGCGATCGCCTCGGCCAGCTCGTCGATCTCCCTGACGACGTCGACCGGCACCGCCGTGGCGCCGACCTTCAACCCGACATGCGCCGCCAGATCGCGCACACGCTGATTGAAGCGCAGCACGAACTGCTGGTCGGGGCGTAGCCAGGCCCACTTGTCCTCGGGCACAGTGCTCTTGAGCTCGGGCACCGCGGTCGAGAACCGCCAGCTGTGGGGTTGCGCCAGAGTCGACCCGTCGAGCGCCTGTACTCCGGCCGGCACGGTCAACTTGAAGGACGTGCTCAGCGGCAGCCGGTCCTTGGCCACGAATTCGATCGTCGACGAGCCGATCCACTTCCATTCGCCGGCAATCGGCGGTTCGATCGCGATCATGGGCAGCCGCCGCTGCATCTCGTCGACCGCACCCAGCGCGACGATCGGTTTCGAGAAGGTCACCGCCGGCCGCACCTCGCCGCGCTGCCCGGCCTCGGTCGGCGTCGCGATCACGACCTTGAGCGGCGCCCCGGCCGTCGACGACGCCTGCAGGTTGAGCGCGGGCGGCGCTGGCAGCGGCTTGAGTCTTCGCTCGGTCGTGCCACAACGCTCGCAGCTCGCAGCGACCAGCAGCAGGGCACAGGCAAACAGAGGCTGCTGCGACCGGGGATGCGACATCGCTACCTCCAGGACTTCATCAGCTCACAGCGCGAGAGAGATCAAGACACCGGCGGCGACCGCAGCACCGACGACGACGGCTGCGCCACCGGCCAGTCCCGCCCAGAACCACCACTGGCCAAGCAGCCCGGGGTCGTCGCCGCTCTCTTCGGGCCAGGTCCAACCGGGCCAGACGCCGAGCAGCGAGCCGCTGAAGTCGAGCTTGAGCTGGCGTGACCCCTGCGGCCACTGCGGCCGCGGCCAGCTGGCCTGGTCGAGCAACAACGCCAGCGCGTTCATGGCCTGGCCCGAGTTGGTGCCGTTGCACAACACCGCTGCCGCCGAGCGCGTGCGGCGATCAATGCGCAGCACGCTGACCAGGTAGAGGTCGGTCTCATGGGGCGAACTGGTCACGGCCAGCAGCACCAGCGAATCGAACCCCGCCAGCTGCCGCAATTGCTTGAGATCGTCGACCACCGAGTCGATCGGTAGGCCGCTGCGCGCGGCGCTCTCCAGCCGGTTGACCAGCGCCAGCGACGTGCTGACGTTCAGCGTGCACTCCAGCTGCTGCGCGCTGCCCGCTGGCACAACGACGGCCTGATCGTGATCGTCGTGGCCTTCGAGCCGCACCCGCAACGCGTGCGGACCCGGCAACAACGGGCTGATGGTGATCGGCGTCCGGCCGCGGGCGATACCGTCAAGGACGACTTCGGCGCTGGTCGGATCGCTGCGCACCTCCAGGCTGGCGACGCCCTCGCTGGTCAGCTTGCCCAGCGCTGCCAGATAGATCTCGCGCGCCTCGGGCGTCAGATCCTTGGGCGATGGCTGAAAGTCCGGCCGCAGCGCGATCAGCTTGGCAAACGCCAGCCGCGCCTTGCCCGCCTGCTTGCTCTGAAACCAGGAGACGCCCTCGAGGATGCGGGCGCGGTACAGCAGTTCGAGCTGCACTGCCTCGAGGTCCGAGATGACACCGGTCAGGACATCCGCGGCCTGCCCCAGGTTGCCCGCGGCCAGGCCGAAATTGAACGCCAGGTACTGGTCCTCGCCGGTGTCGAACAGGATGCGCGCCTGGTCGACCTGCTCCTTGACCGAATGCTGGTGCGCGGTCCGCTCGAGCACGGCAGCGCGGCCAAACACCACGTCCTCACCGCGGATCAAGCCGAGTCCGCGCCCGAGGGCGCGCGACAGCCGCTCGGCCAGCTCGGGGTTGACGTCGTCGCTGAGGATCACCGGGTCAGCGAGCCAGATGACCTTGGGCGGGGGCTCGGTGTCCTTGTCGGTGCCGCCCGACTGCGCCTGCGCCCGACCGGTCCAGGTCGCCAGGACCCCGGCGACGGCGGCGACCGTGCAAAGCCAGCCTGGTGCGGTGCGGATCATCGTCCCCGCTTATAGCGCCCGATCGACGACGGGTTCAACCGTCGGTCCGCCGCGTGGTCGTTGCAGCGCGGTCCGACCGCGCGCTAGGCTAGCGCCGCATGCTCGTGCCGGGCGAAATCGTCGACCATTTTCAGGTGGCACGGCCGATCGGTCGCGGTGGCATGGGCGAGGTCTTTCTCGCCCGCGACGTCAACCTCGGCCGTCGCGTCGCGCTCAAGGTGGTCAACCCGCGCCACCTTGGCTCGCCCGACATGGTCGAGCGCTTCTTGCACGAGGCGCGCATCACCGCGCAGTTCAGCCACCCTCATATCGTCACCGTCTACGCCGCCGGCATCTATCGCGGCTTCCCCTACCTGGCGCTCGAGTACCTGGAGGGGCAGAGCCTGCGCCAGCGCATGCGCGAGGACCGACCTGGTCTGCGCGACTCGCTGCGCATCGCGCTCGCCATCGCCGAAGCGCTGCGCGAGGCACACGGTCACGGCGTGCTGCATCGCGACCTCAAGCCCGAAAACGTGCTGATCCCGCGCGACGGGCGGCTGCGCGTGGTCGACTTTGGCCTGGCCAAGCAGATCGTCGACACCGATCTCAACGCCGATCTCGACGCCGGAATCACCGTGCCGTTTGCGCCGAGTGCCCCCGCTGCGGCGTCCGCGCCGCCGTTCTTCGCCGAACCATCGGCACCTGCGGTACCGGCGATCGAGACCACCGCCGCCAACGCCAGCGGCGATACGGTGGTCGATCGCGCGACTGAGACCGCGGTGGCCGCGGTGCCCGTCGATGCGGTCGCCGCCCTCGGCTCGATCGCCACCGGCGCCGAGCGCATCGTCGGCACGCCGCGCTACATGGCACCCGAACAGTGGCAGGGCGCTCCTTGCACCGGTGCCACCGACGTCTGGGCGCTCGGCCTGATGCTGTACGAGCTGATCGCCGGCAAACTGCCGTACCACAAGCCCAGCTCGATCGCGCTCGCGATCCAGGTCATTGCACCCGAACCGGTGCCGCCGCTGCCGCCAACCGCCGAGGTGCCGGACGAGCTGGCCGCGCTGGTCATGCGCTGCCTCGAGAAGATCCCAGCGCGGCGGCCCAGCGCAGCCGAGATCGCCAGCGCACTCGATGAGATGATCTCGCAGCGACGCGCGCGTCCCGAGATCGAGCAGGGTCCGTTTCGCGGCCTGTTGCCGTTTGGCGAGCGCCACGCCGATTTCTTCTTCGGTCGCGACGCCGAGGTCGCGAGCTTTCTCGAGCGGCTGCGCGAGCAACCGGTGCTGCCGGTGGTCGGCCATTCGGGTGCGGGCAAAAGCTCGTTCATGCAGGCCGGCATCATCGCCCGGCTGCGCGAGCAAGGGCCCTGGATGGTGTTGCAGCTGCGGCCAGGCGACCGGCCGTTCGCAACGCTGGCCAATCGCTTGTTCATCGGCGAAAGCGCGACCCGCGGCAGCAGCCCGGGCAGCGCGCGCACCATCGATCTGCGCCACCGGGCCGACGCCGACGCGGCCACCTCGGTGGGCGACCAGAATGACGAGCAAACGGACTCGGGCGACGACGTGCTGGACGAGAAGGCGCTGGCGCGCGCGCTGTTCGAACAGCCGTCGACGCTGGCGCTGCGTCTGCAGCGCATCGCCGAGCTGGAGAACACGCACGTCCTGCTCTACATCGACCAGCTGGAGGAACTGTGCACGCTGGTCGACGACGATCAGGTGCGGCAACGTTTCATGCAGGCCATCTGCACCGCCGCCGACGACCCAGCCGGGCCGGTGCGCGTCACCTTCACGCTGCGCGACGATTTCCTCAGCCGCCTGGCCAGCAGCGCCGAGGCGCGCGCCGCGCTCGGCCAGCTGACCGTGCTGCGCAGCCCGGAGCCGGGTGCGCTGCGCGAGATCCTGGTGCGACCGCTGCAGGCGGTCGGTTTTGGTTACGACGACCCGGCGCTCGTCGACGAGATGGTGGCCGCGGTGCGCGGCGAGCCGGCCTGCCTGCCGCTGCTGCAGTTCGCGGCGCAGCTGCTGTGGGACCGCCGCGATCGCGAACACAAGCTGCTGCGGCGCGCAGCCTACGCCGAGTGCGGCGGCGTCGGCGGCGCACTGGCGGTGCACGCCGACGGCGTGCTGGCCGGGTTGAGCAGCGAGCACCTGCGCACCGCGCGTGAGCTGCTGCTGCGGCTGGTGACGTCGGAGCGGACGCGCCGTTTGCTCTCACGCTCGCAGGCGCTCGACGGTCTCGGCGCCGCCGGCGACGAAGTGCTGGCGCGGTTGACTCAGGCCCGGTTGATATCGGTCCGCCGGTCCAGCCGTGACGAGGGGGCCGAGACCAGCCTCGAGCTGGTGCACGAGTCGCTGATCCACGCCTGGGGCCGGCTGGCGCGCTGGATTGACGAAAGCCGCGAGCAGATCAGCTTTCTCACCGACGTCGGCCAGGCAGCCGAGGCCTGGCAGCGGCGCGGCGAGCGCAGCGAGGAGCTGCTGCGCGGCCAGGCGCTGCGCGACGCCCAGCGCGCCCTCGAGCGCTACCGGGCGTCGACGCCCGCGCTGGTCCAGCGCTTTGTCGACGCCAGCGAGCGGCTGGCCAAGCGCGCGGCCCGGCGCCGGCGACTGGCGGTGGCGGTGCTCGCGCTGGTGGCGATCACCGCCGTGACGCTGGCGATCGCGTTCGCCGACCAGCGCAGCAAGGCGCAGCACCGCAGCGAGGAGCTGCGCGTCCAGTGGGCCAATGCCCAGCGCGAGGGCGCCCGCGCCGCGCTCGGCCGCGGCGACCTGATCGAGGCGCGCGCCAAGGTGCGCAGCTCGCTCGAGAGCCAGGACTCAACCCTCGGCCGCGCTCTCTGGTTGCAGCTGCAGTCGGACCCGCTGGCCTGGCGCAAGAAGTTGGAGACCACGGTCAATGACGTCGCCTTTTCGCCCGACGCTGCGACCGTGGCCGGCGCCTGCCAGGACAAGACCGTGGTGCTGGTCGACAGCGCGACCTCGGCCACCCGCGTGCTGCGCGGATTTTCCGACCAGCTGCTGACGGTCGCGTTCGCGCCCGCCGGCAGGCAGCTCGCAGTGGGCGCCTGGAACGGCGAAATCCAGCTCGCTGGCCTCGACGACGCGACCCACAGCACGCTGCACGGCCACACCGATGCGGTGTGGAGCGTCGCGTTCCGGGCCGACGGCAAGCAGCTGGCGTCGTCCAGCGCCGACGGCACCATCCGGCTGTGGGACGCGGCCGGCGGTGCGCTGCAGCAGACGCTGACCGACCACAGCGGTTCGGTCGAGAGCGTCGCCTACCGCAGCGACGGCACGCTGCTCGCGTCTGCCGGCACCGACATGACAGTTCGGTTGTGGGCGATCACCGACAGCGGTGCGCGGCCAACGCGCGTGCTGCGCGGCCACAGCCGCGAGGTGGCGGCCGTTGCCTTCTCGCACGATGGCAGCTGGCTCGCCTCGGCCAGCTACGACGCCACGGTACGGATCTGGGACGTGGCGAGCGGCGCCGAGCAGCGCGTGTTGCGCGGCCACCGGCGCGGCGTGCGCGACCTGGCGTTCACCCCGGACGACCGGCGCCTGGTCACCAGCAGCATCGACGGCACGCTGCGGGTCTGGGATTCCGCCACCGGTGCGCTGCTGCAAACGCTGGAGGGGCACGGCGGCGCCGTGGTCAGCGTTGGCATCAGCGCCGACGGCAATCGCGTGGTGAGCGGCGGCGAGGACAACACGATCCGGATCTGGGATCTCACCACCCGGACCCAGCCGCGGGCCAACCACGGCCACACCGCAGCCGCCACCGGCGTCGCATTCACGCCCGACGGACAGCGCCTGGCGTCGGCCGGATACGACAAGAACATCATCGTCTGGAACGTCGCGACCGGCGCTCCCGAACTGACGTTGGTCGGCCATTCGGACACGGTCTTCGACGTCAGCTTCAGCCCGGACGGCAACTTGCTGGCGTCGGGCAGCTACGACAAGACGATTCGGCTGTGGGATGCAACGACCGGCAGCGAGAAGAAGGCGCTGACCGGCCATGGCGCCATGGTCAGCAGCGTGACCTTTGCGCCAGACGGTCGGACGCTTGCCTCTGGCGGCTACGACAACACGGTACGGTTGTGGGACGTGGCGGCCGGCCGTGAACGGCGCACCCTGGCCGGCCACAGCGGCTGGGTGACCAGCGTCGCCTTCGACGGCAGCGGCCACCAGCTTGCTTCGGCCAGCTTCGACGAGACGATCCGGATATGGGACGTCACGCGCGGCACAACACAACGCATCCTGCGCGGGCACAGTGGCGAGATCTATGCGGTCGCCTTCAGCCCGGACGGCAAGCGTCTGGTCTCGGGAGGCGCTGACCAGCAGCTGCGGCTGTGGGACGTCGGCCGCGGCAGCAGTCGCGTCATCGGCAGCCACGGCGCGCGCATCTACCGCGTCGCCTTCGACCCGAGTGGGCGCCGGGTCGGCAGCGCGGCCGCCGACGGCAGCGCGCGCATCACCGACCTTGCCAGCGGAGCCGCGCTCGAGCTGCGCGGCCACGGTGGCGAGATCAACGGCATCGCGTTCGAGCGCGGCGGCCGCTGGGCGGCCACCAGCAGTGACGACGGCACGGTCCAGGTCTGGGACGCGACCACCGGCCACCCGTTCTGGCGCGGTTCGGTGCTGGCAGGCTCACCGCCGCAGTTGCTGACGCATCGCGGCTGGCTCGAGCTGGCAGCCGGACCCGGCGCGACGGTTGCCCCGAGCCGGCGCTGGCAAGCAGCGGTTGCCGCCGACGCGCAGTACGCCGCCGCGGCCGCCGACGGCACGACGCTGTGCGTGCGGACCGCGGGCCAGACCATCGCGCTCTGGGATCTGGCGGGCGATGCCCTGGTGCAGAGCGTGCCTTTCACCGGCGCCCGCGACCTGGTCGCGCTGCCCGGCGCCTGCGCGATCGGCGGCCGCGATCAAGTCACGCTGGTGGATCGCACGTCGACACGGCAGCTCAGCAGCGAGCCTGCGACCGCGATCGCGGCGGACGGTTCCGCGTTACTGATCGCCGCTGGCACGCAAGTCATCGCCCACGACCTGGCAACCGATCGCCGCGTCGAGTATGCAGTCGTGCCCGGCGCCACGGCGCTCGCACGCACGCCGGAGCTGCTGCTGCTCGGCTATGCCGACGGCAACATCGAGAGCATCTCGCTGCCGCCGCGGCCGCCGCGGCCGGCATTCAGTTTCGAGGCCGCGCCCTCGAGCGCGGTGGTGCGACTGTTGATCGGACCGCGGTCAACGCTGATCGCCGGCTATGCCAATGGCTGGGTCGGCATCTGGGACCTCGAGACTGGCACGCTCTACCAGGGGGCCAAGTTGCACGGCCGGGTCGTCCACCTGGTGCGCGACGGCAGCCACCTCTATGCCGCGACCGAACTGGGAGACGCGCTGGCGCTCGACCTCGGTCTGCTCGAGCAAGACTATTGCGCGCTGCTCGCTGGCATCTGGCGTAGCGTGCCCATGGTCTGGGAGCGCGGGCAGCCGCTGTTGCAGCCGCCGCCGGTCGATCATCGTTGTGCGGTTGCGCGGGGAGCTGCCAACTAGGCGAGCTTGATGTCGTCGTCAAGCTCCGGGGTGTCGACCAGACCGGTCGGCCTTTTGACCTTGGGTCCCTGCACGATCTTCAGGTCGTCGACCTCTTCGGTCAATCCGGTCGGACGCTTGACCTTGGGCCCCTGGACAAACTGGTCGCCGTCCTGGGACGGACCCTGGGCCGTGCCACCGGTCGGCCTCTTGATCTTGGGGCCCTGCACCTCGAGCCGGTCGCTGTTGTCCCAGCCCGGGCTCTGCGCTGGTGGGTTGGCCGGCGCCTGATCCGTGACCGGCGCCTTGGTCGGGCTCGAAAGCGACGAAAAGAACCGCGAAAAACTCTCTGTGATCTTGGTGAACATGACGCCCTCGCTCGAATCGCGTTGTTCGCGGTGCGCTGCTTCAACAATATATTATCGACTGCGCCCCTGTTTTGTTACGAGATTGATGCCAAGTTCGGGCGCAAGAGACCCGGCAGATCCCGACAACAAACACCCTGGGACGCCTATCCAACGGTAGAGCAGCAGTTCTCGCATCGGTCAAACGTCCGATTGGTCTTGAACGTCCGCCGTCGCTCATTCGCAACATGTTGAAAAGCAAGGATTAAAAATGTGACATCCGTACTCAGTCGTCTGTCGGGCATACAACGACCCGCAGCCAGGGCAAAATGAGTTGAGTTGCCACAGCGGAGGTCGTTATGGCCGTCAACGCCACATCGTCGAGCGGCTCGGCTTCTTCAGTCGCGAATCAGCCGTACACTCCACCTGCCGCCGCAAACGCAGCTCACAACGGAGAGGTCGCCCGCGCGCACGGTTATCCGGCCGCTTCGTCCTTCGAGCCGCCGCCCCGCAACGACGTTCCGACACTCGGCTTGCGTCACGGCATGACCGGTCCGCAAGTGCGCAAGTTGCAGGAGGACCTGATCAAGCTGGGGTACATGACCCGCGAGCAGGTCAACACCGGGCCGGGTGTGTTCGGTCCCCGCACCGAGCGCGCGCTCGAGGCGTTCCAGAAAAAGAATCACCTCGCGCCAAATGGCCGCTACGGCAGCGACGACCGCATTGCCCTGACGCGCGCGCTCAATGCGCACGATGCAGCACACCGGGCCGCGGAATCCGGTTCGGCCGCGCCTCGGGCGACGACAGCGGCTCCGGCGGCAGCGACCGGCGCCGGCCGCATCGACAGTGCCAACGAGGCCAACAAGTACTTTGCCACGCAGTGGGGCGGTACCAAGTTCAACACCGTTCGCGGCGCGCCCGACGGCTACAGCGATTGCACACCGACCAGCGCAGTGATGGCCGCCTCGTCGCTCGGTCTGATCAAGGACCCGACGCCGGCCAACGTGGAAAAAGCGATCGACCACATGCGCGACCTCCAGCGCGGCCACAACACCGATTACTCGTCGGCGACCTCGATCGCCCAGGCCGAGCGTGGACTGC
>Ga0315268_10001276_pt1 | contig 28942 bp, 19 predicted proteins | sample C1_top_MG_FD_204535 | JGI IMG/M metagenome (GOLD analysis project Ga0315268, IMG submission 204535) | Sediment microbial communities from Yellowstone Lake, YNP, Wyoming, USA - C1_top | ecosystem: Environmental > Aquatic > Freshwater > Lake > Sediment | place: USA: Wyoming | collected 2017-08-01
GCTTGGTAACCAGAGACTCTCCCAAAAGGGCCATTTGTTCAAGGTCCTTGCGGGGGATCTTCACCAACCCATCACGCTATTTGATCATTTCAGCAGCTAACGCCATCAAGATATGTGCTCCTACTCACTTACCCTCCGCGTTCGTCATAATATATTCTCCGATGTTTTCTTTAATGCGTCCGCTCTGGTTCGCCAATGCTCTTCAATAATGCGTTGTATTGATTGGGATCTGATGCGTATATTTTATCTAGGACGTAATTGGCTACCTTGGAAATTTCTGGTATTTCGACGGGTTTGAATGCACGGTCAGGTATCGATTCCAAGTGCGAAAACTCATTGTTTAGGCGATTTACCAGCGCTATCGCAGTTGTATCTTCCTCGCCAAAGAACTTCTTGATTCTCTCGAGCGCATCGTTCTCGTCATCATGATACGGATACTTAAAGAACAGGAAAGCCTCTAGGAATTTACGAAGGTTGTTCCCAAAGCCGTAATACGGCTCATGTGTATCCTTCGCTAAATCCTGATTTCTGCACTTGTAGATTTGGTGGAACAAGTAGTTGAACTCAGTGATGTAGTTCTTTAGATAATCAGGCATGAGCATGATGTTGCTGGAAGCGCCATTGCGTTCCACCATGAAGTGTTCGATGTCCTCGACGCTCTTTGTCTTGCCATCGCCCGTTGGTATCTTCTTTCGCGGAATAGAGAGTCGCTTCAAATACTTCAAGAAGTCTAGGTTGTGCGTAGAGATGATGAGTTGCTTGTAGCGATAAGCGTTGGAACCGTCAGGGTTCTTGACCGGCTTGGCTATCAGGCTCTCAATGAGGCTGAACATAAAGAAGATGTGATTGCCGTCCAAGCTGGAAATTGGATCATCAATATAGATGATCAATTCCTTTCCCTTGCTGTCGGGCTCTTCCAGTTTGGCGATGAAATAACAAAACGCAATCAAGCTGCATTCACCTTCACTCAGGTTGTAGGCTGATTTCCCATCTCGTGTAATTTCAAACTTGATCGCAGTCTTCTCGGCATTGTCCTTGGCTTGAAGCTTTATTCCGTCATGGCCGAAGAAGTGATTGAGCAGCGAGTTGACCTTTTCCGCACCTTTGCGCTCATCCTTCTGCTGTCCTTGAAGCTGAGTGACATTTGCTTCGCGCTTTGTGATCTCTTTCTCTGCTTCAGTGAAGGTGTTGTTTGCTGAATCTACTTCCTTCTTGAGGTCAGCTATGCGAATTAGCTCCGCGTCATAGTTGATGTCGTCGGTAAAGGAAGCCACATCGGTGAGCCTCAGTGCGTCACGTGCTGTGTTTTTATCCTTTTCTAACGTCTTCGTCCGACTATTGTTCTGTGTGATCAAGTTATTGATGGCGTCAGCATGCTGCTGAATTGCAACAGAGTCGTGACAGAAAGTAGGCATGGAAACCGTTTTAAAGAGGCTGCCTTTTCTTGTTTCCAATGCAGCTTGCAGCGCCTCTAGGTCTTGTTTATAGCTAGTCAACGTTTCATCAAGTGCCTTCTTGCTTAATTCAAATAATGCCTTCTCTTCGGAATAGAACCTGTCCCCCGTCAAAGTCACAAATCGGGGAACGGCGGCGATTTCAGCGGAGATTGAGGTGAGGCAACTCTCAATTGAGGATTCGAGGTCAGAAGACTCCTTGCTGAAGTGAGAGTCCAGCATTTGCCAAATGTCGTGCGGTAGATCCTGGCGGCAGAACGCGCAGGAATTTCGCTTTTCTCTGTGTAAAGGAATACCTTGTTTGACCCACAATTGAAGAACACTGTCGTTAAGCAGCTCTTGAATTGGCTGGGTGGGTGTAATCGTTTTAGAAAGTAGGTCTTCAGCGATCTTCTTGATACTCTCGCTCTTGAGGTGGACGCTTACCGGTTCGGTAATATCGGAAAGCGCCTCTTGCTTCAGTAACGAAAGTTTAGAGGCCTGCTCTTCCACGCTAAGTAATGTGAAGCCGGCCTTTTTTGTCGATGCGATGTCTTTCTTGATGCCTTCGATGTTATAGAGGGAGTTCCCATACTCTCGGTTCTTCTTGATTTTGTCGTTGGCATGGGATCGTAACTTCTCTTCAAGCGAATCTGACGCCGTTTTATGGTTACTCTTGCTTCGATCTCGATATTTTCTCTTCACTTCCAGATCAAAGCGAAGCCCTGCCTTCGTTTCTACACTGCCAAGTTCTGCCTCGATGGCAGCGATTGCATCTTCAATCTCCTTGTTCTTTTCGCCAACGATGGCAAAAGTCTTGATTTCCCCGCTGGTCTGGTTGACAAGAAAGCTGAGGTTGTCACTCATAAAATCCCGGTTGTAGACCCGAATGTCGTAACTGTGGGTCGCGATACCGGCTTGAGTGACATCGCCCTTGTCGCCGTAGACGGTGAATGAAGTAGAAGTATAGTTGAGCGGGATTCGCCCTGTCTCCAAGGCTCGGAAAATCCGCGACAGTGTGGTCTTCCCTGAATAGTTACGCCCGTAGAGGATGTTCAGTCGCTTGAAGTTCTGAACGTTGCCACCATCTCGCATGCTTTTCTTCCAGGCCAGGCCGATGAAGCTGCCAAAGCTGGCAATGTCAATCTGTGAAATCACCGTTCCCCCTGCGAAATAAGTATGTCGTAATGCGGACTCTTGAGTGGTGCACAGTAGTTACCACAGTCCACTTGTGCACCAGTTCCGCCACTAACCAACTTTTCAATTCTTTGCCACCACAGTGTCGTATAGTCCATAGTGTCTTAAACCCTCATGGCTCTCGATTCCCGTATAGCGAAGTGACGCATCTTCGTAACGACGAAAGGCAAAGACGGCTTGGTTCATCTGCTCAGTGTTGAAAACCTTGAGACGGACGAGCAGGTGGAAGTCTTTGACCGTCAATCCGGTGACAGCTAGAAACAGGTCAGGTTCGAGCTTGGTGATCACATCCTGCAACGTGTTTTCCCGGAAGTCGGTGAGGTACATGAATGCCGGAATGCGGGTGGCGAACTTGATCAGCTTTTCCTGAACCAGCTTGCGTTTGGACTTGTATTCCTTTTCTTCCTCGGAGAGTTCCTTCTTCTCCTTTGTTGACAAGTTCTTGTCCTTGGCCTTGTTCTTGAGCTCCTTTACCCTGTCGCTCTTGTTGATGATGGTCTCGATAATGTTGTCACCCAGCGCTCGCCAGCCCTCGATCCGCTCCACGGCGGCCATCGCTTCCGGGTTGTCCAGAATGCGGCGCAAGGTGTCGTTGTCCACGTTCACCAGCATTGCGCTCTCCCACTTGCGTGCCAGCAGCGTGGCCGATGTCCCCGCCATCGCGATGTCGAGAATGCCACCTGCGTCAATCTGCGTCATGTTAGCGCCGTCATAGGCTAGCACAGGCAGGAACGATACGAGCTCCTTAACCGCATTTTCCGGGTTCGATTCGTTGGGCGACAGACCGATCCCATACTCCGAGAGTTGCCGCAAGGCGCGGGTGGGCGCAAAGTCAAACACGAAGCAGACGGGTTTGAGGATTTCCTCCTCGTTCGGGTTGTCGCCGTTGGGGTTTTTGATCGACCACGCCGACTGCACGCGGAACGCGGCCTGAAAATAGGTCTCGGGTGACTTGAGATTGCGCAGCATCAAGATCGACGACCACTGCGACACGGTGACGCCGGTGGTGAGCTTGCCGCACGAGAGCGTGATGGTCTTGGTATCGAATCCGCTGCCAATCGCCTTGCGCACTGGCGGCAATGCCTCCAGCCCAATGCCCGCCGAGACACCTGCTGCGGCAACCACTGTGTAGTCATGCCAAAAGACGTTGTGCTTTTCCACCAGCAGGTTCCCCATCGCATGGCAAGCCGCGACGTTGGGCAGGAACCAGAACGCGTGCTGCAAATAGGGCAGCACGCGCACATCCGAATACGGAAACGGTGGCCGCGTACCCGTCTTCAGATGCTCGACCGATTTGGGCGCGTAGCCCCCACGGATGATGTCCAGCCACTTCTGCACATCGCTCTTATGCTTGAATTTTGCGGTTTTGCCCGTGCCGGTCGCGGCGAAAAACTCGTTGAGGTCGAACTCGTCAAACTCGCCGCCGCTCGCAATGGCCAGAAGTTCGTCCGGCATCTGATAAGTCAGCAGCCGCATTTGCGGCAGTGCACCGTAGGGATTCCGCTGGCCCGGATTCGTAGCGGCGAACACTTCCTTGGCGCGCTGCTCGTCGGTGTACGTCCAGTTGAAAATCTGCTCCTCGATGAACTCCCCCGTGGACAGCGCTTTGAACGGAGTGCCGGAGAGGTACAGGTAAGCCCGTGTGGTGATGGGCAGAAACTCGGTCTCCTTCTCAGAGAGCACGCTCAAGTCCTCGTTCACGTCCCGCAGGTCTGCCGCGTACTCAAGGGCGGATTCCTTCTTGGCAACCACCTCCTCCTCGCCCTCGAACAGTTCTTTTGCAGTCTCGCGCCAGGCACCGAAGTGGTACTCGTCAAACACTACAAGGTCCCAGTTTATCGTGTGCAGCCACTCGTTCTTGGTCTTGATGTTCCCCGCCGCGTCGCGGCCAAGCAGGTCCTGGAAAGAACCGAAATAGACGACCGGCTTCTTGGGGTCGATCTGCGACGGATCGCCGCCGGAGGATTTCGACAGGTACTGCCACCCATCAAAGTCAACATGCGATTCAAGGTCGCTTTGCCATGCATCCTCGACCGCAGGCTTGAACGTCAACACGAGCACCCGCTTGGCTCGCAGCTTCTTGGTGAGCTGGTAGGTGGTGAAGGTCTTGCCGAAGCGCATCTTCGCGTTCCACAAAAAGCGCGGGACGGAGTTCTTGTTTTCGGCCCAGATCGAGTTGTAATAGTCAAAGGTCTTGTCCACGGCATCGGCCTGCTCCCGGCGCATCGGGAAAGTTTCGTGATGCGTACCCGTGAATTTCTGGCCGGTGCGCAGCTCGGCGAGCACGGTCTTAACCTCCTTGACCGAGCAACGCATCCACTCCAATTCGACTTTCTCGAAACCCTTCCTCACGAGCGCCGCGCGCACATCGTGATCGCTGAAGAGGGTGCAGTCGTCGCGCTCGGCGGATTCATCTAGCTCGATTTTGTAGTTCTTGATGGCGGCGGTCTTAACCTGCTCCGCGATGCGCTGCTTCACATTGCGCGTCGTCTGCCCAACCTTGAGCAGACCTTTGTGTGCCTTGTCGTCAATCGAGTAGGCGTAGATGCGTGGGCGTGCTTCTGGCTTGGGGGCGAGGATGTCCTCGATGGTCTTACTCATCTGCCTCGCCCATCGGACGAATCACTTCGGTTATGTACGCCTGCTCATTGGCTGTAATTTTGTACATGGCGAAAAGCGCCTCATCGGTCCATACACGATCCCACTTCTGCTGTGGCACCCACGTATACACGCCTCGCGGCGCATCCTGGCTCGGCTTACGAAGTGAAACTAGGAAGCGAACAAAACGAGTACGTAAGTACGATGCCACGCTGAGACTCGCTTTCTCGGAACTTAGTGGCCCGACTACAAGGTAGGAGAGCGTGCAAACCGACCCGGGCTCAGCGATTTGCGGTTTGGACAAGACCATATCCGGAATGACATGGCCACCGCTGTTCCCTGGGCCTGCCTTAGAAACAAGAACCTTCCAAGTATCAATCAGATGATGGTTCTTGGTGACAGTGCTTGGGCTAACCCAAGCCTCTCCGCTCCTTTCGGACTGTCTGAGGTAGAGGCGCAGGTCACCTGTTTTCTTCTTTGGGTGGTAGTCTTTAAAGTTTGAGGAGAGCGTCGGCCCAAAGGGGTCACGCGGCGACACAAGGTCGGCAAAAGATTTATCGGCTTTGCCTAGCACGCGATGTAAAATTTCAAGTGCACTACTATCGCGCAAGAAGACGTCAAACTCGTTTAATCTTCGATCAATCGGCCCTATGGTGTTATCACCGCGTTTGGTCGTGACAGCACAGATTCCTTTGTCATTTCGATTCCACAAGAAGTAGCAGACTCCGCCTTTGATGTCCACGCCTGGGAACGCTTCAGCAGCGTCCGGAAAATCCACAATTGTTCTGATACTACTGTCCTGAAGCATGTCCGCCCGGAATCCATCTAGTCCTTTGCCGCCAGCCATCCATCGCGCTGGAATGACCATCGAGAGAAAACGTGGCTCAAGCTTCTTAGCCTGCTCCACGAACTTATTGTAGATAGGAACAATGTTCTGTCCCGAATCATCCGCCTCTATTTGATACGGCGGATTCCCGATAATCACGTCGAACTGCATATTGCCTCCAAACAACTCGGCGACCCGAGTTTTGATGTCATCGGTGTGAATGAACGCATAGGCATGGGTTTCAAGCCCAGCCTCGCGATCAAAGATTGATTGCGGCGCGCCACAGAAGCTGCACTTTGTGCCCACCCACGTGTGTTCCAGCCGCTCGAACCAGATATTGCCCGCCTCACTGTCAAAGTCCTTGGCAATGGAGTGCTCACCATTTGCGTGCTTCGAGCAATACACGCTGCGCCGCGCCAGTAGGCTGGTGATTTGCGTGATGCCGATGCCAAACACTTGCTTGGTCAGGATGTGATTTACTCTTTCTTCAAGGTTCGGCATTTCGTCTGCAAGGCCCTTGGTCAGTCGGCTAGTAATTTCTCGCAGGAATACGCCCGTCTTGCTACACGGGTCGAGGAATTTCACGGTTTTGTCCGCCCAGATGTTCGCCCCGTTGTGGCTGGCCGCCCACGCCTCGGCAAGGGTATCCAGCATCCTGTTGGCGAACTCTGGCGGGGTGAATACCTCGTCGTTGGAAAGATTGGCAATGCAGGTCAGTACATCAGGATTACGACCTCGCAGGGTGAAGGCAACTTGCTCGCTCATGACTTCTTATTCTCCAGTTTGAACTCATTGAGCAACTTCTGGATACGGGCGGCATCAATCGTCATGGACGCTTGATTCGTATTTTGTTTTCGGTGAGGACGACAAAGCAGCCAGCCCAACCGGCAATCTCGGGGGCAACGGCGTTGATGGCTTCCATCAGGGCATGGGCACCCGGTTCACGTAAACGCACCAGCAACAAACCGGCGTGTGTGCCGGGTGCGAATTGGCGGGTGTCGGAAAAATCCAGATCCTGGGTGATCAGAAAACGGCCTTCCGTGCCCACCGCCTGCCAGATTTCCGTATCCGGTCTGCCGCTCAAGTGCTCATCGGGTACGGTGTCAACGTCGTGCCCATGCTGTTGCAGAATGGGCACCAATCTCGCGGGCAGGTTTTCGTCGAGCTTGATCTTCATGCCAGAACCGGGGTTGCCGGCAAAGGTAGGTCTTCTTCTGCCGATACTGCCGCAAAGGCAACCACGGCACGCACGGCATCACGGCTGAGTGTCGGAAAATCCAGCAAGAGCTCCTCCGTGCTCATCCCTTCTGCCAGACTGGCGAGGATGGTACGCACTGTTATCCGAGTGCCGGTGATGACAGGCTCTCCGCCGCAGATCGAGGGATCGCGGGTGATATAGGGTTTGTAGTTCATGTTCATGGTTTTTCTCCTTAACGATGTCGCTTGATTATGCCAGTTCCATGGTGCAAATCAACTTAGGTTCTGACTGGTTTTCCTGCTCATCAATAACGCATACTAGCGGCGGATTGTGGCACCGGGCAACCTGTCCAACAACACCACATTGCTGCCCCACGGCAATTATCCAACAGCCTGTTGGATAATTTCGGCATCCGGCCACGCCTCAGAATAACCTTCGGGCGGCGCGGTCAGGCGCACCGGCTTGTCGCTCATGGTTTCAATCTTGGCCATGCTCATACTCCCCCAGAGAAGCCAGCTCGCTCACCGTCATCGGCGGATAGATCTTGGTCGGCATGAATATCTCGTGCTTGCCGAGGTGAGCAAAGAGTGTCCCTTCCTGACTGTAGGCCGACGAACCGGTAAGCACATCAAAGCGGAAGTCGCGGCGCTGAAACTTGCCCTTGCCCAAGTAGCCCCATTCGGCAAAGGTAATCGGCTCGCCACCGCTGACGCACATCGTCAAGGCGTCACCGTGGACAAGGTTTTGCGATAACACATAGAAAGCGGTGCGGTAGAGATCATCCGACTCGTTAATGTTCAGATACTCGGCGAAAATTTCCAGCATGTTTGCACGGCACTCGGCGATGTTGTCTGCCAGAAGCTCAATCCCGTAGATGCACATCAGCGCAAGAAGCGCATAGTGCTGCTTTTCAAAATCAGATTTCCCGAACTTGCGCTCGACGATCGCGAGCTTGCGCTGCAAGACCTTGACAATAAAGTTACCACTTCCGCATGCCGGTTCCAGAAAGCGGGAGTCGATGCGCTCCGACTCGTCCTTCACGAGGTCGAGCATGGCATCGACCATCCATGCAGGAGTGAATACCTCACCGTGGTCAGCGACGCGTTTTCGAGATTTGATCAGACTCATAGGCAAAAGGCTTCAGGCGACAATCGTTAGTATTGTGGCATTGTACCTAATACCGTTTCTTTTGAGTGGCCCTGTGCAGTTCCGAAGCTGGACGAGCTTATTTTAGGTAGCAATTGGCGATAGCAGAAATAGCCTGCCACTTTCCTGAATTTCCGCTATGAGAGGCAAACCGGAAGTAATTCATGAAGACTAGGAGTGACGGCAATGGCCGAAGAGCGGCACTCCCAGTGACAATTTCGACCGTCTCCTCTTGGTCGTCTGCAGAAGTCTATTCTTGGTTTTTCACCGCCGCAAAGCAGTTATACTGCCAGCAACTATTGCATCACCAGGCCAAATTTTGGCTACCTCCACGAGTAATAAGCGTGCGCCGCACGCTCATTACTAATCCATCTTCTACAACTTTAGCTCTACTCTTTTTTGGCCAACACAATACGGCGCCAATAACCGCCCGCCGCAAAGCAGTTCCAGCCCCACTTGAGCCAACCGATCAGTTTCATCGCCAGCCACAGTGACCAGGCCAGCATGGCCAGTCGATAAACCAGCAGCGGCACCGATACCACCAGCGCTTCAGGCAGGGCATCAACAGTGCGATCCTGATACCAGTTTAGCTCCCAGGCGCTGGAGCCGTTACCGGCGATCTGCATTTCAGGCGTGCCCAGCAGACTGTGACGCACCGCGAGCACAAGCAAGGCAAGCGCAACAACGGTGAGCCCGGCAAGCATAATTTGCGACAGGTTAAACATTCTATTGCTCAGCGCATCGGCACGTTTCTCGCGCACTGCAAGTGCGAAGAACCAGGCGACAATAATGACACTCACCGCCACATGCGATTGCGTCAGGCCCAGGCCGAGCAGGAACCAGTCGCGCGCGGCCAGCGGCGCAAGCTTCACACGTCCCAGCGCAAAGGCAATCGGTATCAATGCCAGCAGCGCGCCCCAGAACAAAATAGCGGGGCCCATGCGCGGGCCATTCAGCCACAGCATCCAGCGATCAGACGGCACGCGCAGTTGCACCGAGGCATTCACGCTCGGCGCATTGAGCTTGACCTCCGGTGTGCGATACAGCATGCCGATGCCGCGTGGCTCGCGCCAGTTCAGCTCCACCTGTTGCGCGCCGGGCATCACCGGGATGCGCAAGGTGCGATTTTCCAGGCGCAGGGGTTGCGAGGTGCCATTGATTTTTGCGCCGAGCAGTTCCGCACCTTCGGGCAAGGTAATCGCGTGCTCGCCGCCGCGACTGGTGCGCAGGGTCAGGTCTAGCTTGCTATCCATCGTGCGCTGGCCGGGTTTAACTTCCAGCGCGGCCCCGTCTATCGTCAGCGCGCGGCCAGCCACACCCTCGGGGCGCGTGATGTGCGCCTTCAGCGTTTCGCCCGGCCACGGCTGCCACTCGGGTAGCCAGCGGCCTTCGCTCTGGTGATGCACCGGTACCAGACCATCAAATTCAACATGCCACAACGCGCCACTGTCAAAGCGCCACACTTCAACCCAGGCAGCCTGTTTGGCACTTTCCAGCAGCAAATCTTCACGCTGCATCAGCGTGCTGCGCCATTCCATCTCGTCTGCCTGCGCGGGCAGCACCGCCTGCACCCTGCCCTTGGCACTGCGCACCCCTTCGCTGATGACAGTTTCACCGGCAAGCAGCGGCAGCTCAATCGCCACCGGTGCCGAGTCGCTGCTGACACGCACAACACGTGTCAGCATTTGCCAGCGCAGACCCAGCTCGAAGGTTCTTTCGATGCGCACAAACGAAGGAATCTGGCCCCGTTGCTGTTCGCGTGCAGCCGCAAGAGTGCCCAGTGCGCTAATGCGCAGCGCATCGGCCGGCACGCCTGCCGCATCCACACCTTCAACGCGGTAGCCGCTCGCATGCTCGGTCACAAAACGCGGCTTCATCGGCAAGCCGAGCACCTGGTTATCCGCCAGCGGGCCTTCGAGCACAATTTGATGCGCACCTTTCCCGACCAGCATCCACGCCATGCCTTGTTCGTCGCGCGCAAATACGCCCGGCCTGCCATCGAGCAGCACTTGGCGCGGCTGCCACTGGCCCTGTTTGCCGGGCAGCGCAATCGCCGTATCGATCACCGCCCCCACCGCCAGGCGCAAGGTGAGCGTGCCGCCAGCAGCCTCAATTGCCATGCGCGAAATCTCGGCGCAGCCGGGGTGGCAATCGTGCGGCGCGGTCAGGCGCTGTTTAAGCTCTGCGAGCATCGCGGCATCCACCTTCACCTCTGGTGGCTCAACTGGGCTGATCGCAAAGCTCTCGCGCGGCAATAACAACAGCGCGCCAGCGATAACGGCCACTGCACCCAGCCCCCGCAGCGGCAAACGCAACACAGGGAATTTAACCCCGGCGATGCACAGCGCAACGGCGACCAGCAGTGCCACGCGCACAAAATCAAGCAGCGCATTCACAGCTGGTGAAGTAAGCCACAGCGTCATAGTTTGTGTGCGCTCAACCGGGCCGCTCCATTGCAGATGGTATGAGTTCCAGCTCCAGCGCGGCAAGCCGGGGCCGGTTTGCACCACCGCTTTGGGGTCGTACTCATCGAGCTTGAATTTCATTTTCTTCTCAAGCTTGTAGACTTTCTTGTCTGCGCGCTTTGAGTAACTATCAACCGAAGACAACACACCGTCAGCCACTTCTTCGGGCCTGGCTTCTTGCATATTGCCTTGCAGCGTCTCGCGCAGTTTTTCCGGCTCGGGTGCCGCTGCAGGCGCTGCTGCCAGCATGGTTTCGTTTTGCATCAGCACCTGTTCGTGTTGATGCTCCAGCACCGGATAAATCGCCTGGCGTATCTGGCCCACCGCAAACGGCAAGCTGATTAACACCAGCAACAGCAACAGCGCATGCCGCGCCCAGCGTGCGGCCATGCGCAGCTTGCCGTCGGGCAAGGCCTGCAGCAACGCCACGGCGGCGAGCAAACCCAGCCACACCCAGCGCGGCGCGCCCGGCTCTTGCCAGGTCAGCGCCAGCATCACCAGCATCACCGCTGCCCAGCGCATGCCCCACAACTGGCGCACGGCCAGTGCTGCAACCAGCACGAGGAAAAAATCCAGCAGCGTCCATTGTGCAGTCCATGCGCCTTGCGCGCGGTCTACCCCGCTGGCCGTGATCAGCCGCCACCCCGCAGGCAGATTCAACTCGGCCGACACACTCTGAAAATCCTGCTGCCAGCCGGTCACCGGCAGCGTGCGCGTGTTGGCCTCCACACGGCTGTCTGCCGCCAGCGCCATGCTGCCGCGCCGCAGTTCGATGCCCGCAGGTGCATCCGCTTTCAAGCGCGTGATCAACTGATCGTTGCCATCCAGCGCTGCGCGCCCCAGTATAAAGGGCTGTCCCATCTCAAGGCGCCAATGGCGCGACATCGCCCCGCTCACTTTATCCTCCACGCTGTAACCCGCCCCGTCAAAATCCAGCCACAAGCGGCGCACCAGGTTAAGCCTGTCCGGTTCCGGCAGCGGGTCGCCGCGCCGTATCTCCGTCAGGGCAAGTTTATCGCTGCTGCGCATGCGAAATGCCGGATACGCTTTCCATTCCTGCGGCACATCGGTCTGCTGCGGATCGACAGAGTCCGGCCCGGAAGGTGTCACCACGCGTAACTTCGGCTGCGCGGCAAAACTCCACACCTCTTCCTCCGGCCAGTTTCCCCCTGTTTTTGAACGTGCGAGCTCAGTGACCGGCCCCGGCAAGCGGGCCACCAGCGTAAGCTCCCACTGGCCGGGGCGCAGTTGCACGCGCACCGATCCATCCGGCTCGATGCGTGCAGGCAGCGTGGAATGCAGGGCCAGCGGCGTGGCACCGGGCGGCAGCACCGGGCCATACACCGCCTCGCTATTCGCGCTGGCCTCAAACGCCAGCCGTGTGGTCAGCGTCACCGGCACCCCGTCTTCCACCAGGCGAAACACGCGCAAGCCCACCGGGCCGGAAGCCGCACCCTGCGCCGAGCGCTGCGTCAGCCACAGCAAGCCGGAGTCATCCACAAAGGGGGATGTCACCACTTTGCCGTTAAGCGACAGCGCAATCAGCGCGGTCTCATGCGCAAGGGTCAGTTTCTCGGGCGGCTCGGCCCACACAAAACTCCCCGCGAGCGTATGCTCGCCGGGCGGCAGCCAGATACCGGGCAGATCATCCTTTGGTACAACCACAGCGGCAGCGCCATCGAGGGTCACGTTTTGCGGCCAGCGCTTCGCATCGCCGGGCAGCGCAAACCAGGTCTTGCGATAAGCCTTGGCGGTCTGCTTGAAGTTGCCACCCTTGGCAGCAAGCTGCAACTCCAGCCGCCCCGCCCACACACAGCGCTTGCTCTCTGCGCTGTTGTACTGCGGCGGGCAACCGTACTCCTTCACATCATGCAGCACCCAGCCCACCCATGGGCGCAAGGGTTCTGGCACGATTTCGAGGGGGCCTGCAATGGCTGGTATGACTGAGGTGAAAACGAGGAGAGAAAGCAAAGAAATTCCGGAAATTCTTTTCATACAGGCCCTCGCAGGATGGTATTGGTACGAACGAAGTGAAGTATCAGCGGCCTGTGTTTGGCAGTCAAGGCTATATTGCTTGTTGAATTGTTCGTGGAGCATTTAATAAAGTGGTGAGGTATTATTGATTTGGGTATTTTTGCAATACAGCAATTGATACCTATACTGGATCTCAAAAACATAATTGTATCGCCATGATTTATCGGATGTTTAAGTTAGTGAGTGATTGGCCTCATTGATTCTTTATAGCTTGGCCTTCTTAATTGGTTGTAATTCTTTATTGAGTATTAATTTTGAAACTCTCATTAAACAGGCTATTCCAATGGCTGGAAATGAAGAAGTTTATTTGCGTCAGTGTTTAGAACGAAACATTTGTCCTGTTTGTCAGCAGACGATTACAAAAAAGTTTGGAAGTAGTCAGTTCAAAGACGGTGTATCTTGTTCGTTGAATTGCTATACGGAATGGAGTAAAACATTGCTGATACGACGACATCAAGATAAGTTGCAGAAGGATAAAACCGATGAATGAAGTGATACCTAAGATCGATTCTACAACGAAATCTGGTTTAGCAGCGACGTCGCGTGGAAGTGATGGTACTGGAATTTTCCCAAGCCAGAAGATTAAGGAGATGCTGAATAGTAACGAGATAAAGACGCTGATGAATCTTGATCATGACCAAGTTCAGCCCGCCAGCATAGACCTGCGCCTTGGCGATTATGCTTATCCCGTAGGTACGAGTTTTCTTCCCGGCAAGGGAGTGAAAGTACTCGATAAAATGAAGCAGCTTGATAACCAGTTTGCTGATTTCAGAATCGATCTTGGCAAAGGCGCTGTTCTTGAAAAGGGACGGGTATATGTTATTCCTCTTCAGGAAGCTATCAGTTTAAAAAGTGAAGTGGCTGCCTTTGCCAACCCGAAAAGTTCAACGGGCAGGCTGGATATTTTGACGCGCCTGATCGCTGATGGCGCTACTATTTTTGACCAGGTATGCGAGGGTTACAAGGGCGAGCTGTTTATAGAGGTTGCGCCTCGAAGCTTCAGCGTGATGGTAAAAACCGGCTCCCGCCTGAACCAGCTTAGATTTCGTCGTACACGGGGAGAAAAGGCGACCCCTATCCCCGCCGCAGACTGGAAAAGATTCCTCAATGAAGGCCAGATTATCGATTCTAGCGACCACGAAACAAATGCGAGATCAATCACAACAGGGGTATTGCCATTCACAGTGGATTTGAGCTACTGTACGGGCAAGATATCAACTCTAATTACCAGGGTCAGAGCCTTAAATTAGCCAAACAGTTTAAGCAGCTTTGAAACTTGGTGCTAGAAAATACGTGATGGTGTAAATGGTATTTAGGTTTGTTAGAGCCAAACATCCACGAGATATACCCATTATTTTTATAAAGCATATTGCCCAGTTTGTTTCACTAGTGTCCGGTTAAAAATCGAACAAATTTAGTTGGTTAGCAAAATTTGTCTGTTCTTGAAGTTGCCCATTACCTGCAAAGGCTTGCGATAACTGGGTTTTCTCAAAAACTGACACCGATAAAACCTGTAGCAAAGTATAGAGAGAGGCATCAAGTTGAAGCTCCTTTTTGACAATGGCAATCAGCACGTAAGTTGCGACCGCGCACCATACCTGCGTCTTCACCGCATTCTCGCTGTTGCCGATGAAACGCTTGATGCGCAGATGCTGCTTGATCCACTTGAAGAACAGTTCCACCTGCCATCTGCTCTTGTAAAGCGCGGCAATTGTCAGCGCGGGCAAGGCGGTATTGTTGGTCAGAAACACAAGCGTCTTGCCGGTTACAGGGTCTTTGAAACGGATGCGGCGCAACTGTTCGGGATAGTCTTGCGAGATGTAAAAGCCATTCATCGCAATGCGTTGATCGCAGATGATGCCTGCGTCCGGCTCCTTCGGCATCGAATACACTCTGCGCGAATTCATGCCACGCTTGGCTCGAGTCACGAAGAAAGCGCCAGCCTGATGCAGCGTGTACAGTCTGCCGAAATCCAGATAGCCACGATCCATCACGTAAAATGCACCGGCCTCGATGGTCAGTATATCCAGCACGTTGACATCGCCCATCTTGCCGTCGGAGATGTGGATGAAAGCCGGGATGTTGCCACGCAAATCCAGCAGGGTATGCAGCTGACTGCCGCCTTGGTCGAGCGAAACGGCGCCCATGGAAACAGCGACAAACACAGGTCTATGGTCGTAGCATCCAGCGCGTAAACCGCGCTGTCCAGCTCGATGCCGAAGCTGTCGTTGCAATAAAGCTTGCGCGCACGCCGGATGAGCAAAGCCGCCAGGTCTTCCCAGATATGCCAGTCGCGCCCTTCGTTGGCATCGGCCAGCGTGGAACGCCTGACGGGTGTGCGGAATCCCATACCATAGAGCTTCGCCTGATTGGCCAGCAAGCAGGTTTCGATGTCGCGCAGACTCTCGCGGTAAGTCAGTTGCGCAAAAGCCATGGCACGGAATTGTTCGGTGCAGCTCAAGCTGCGAACGCCAGAATCTCTGCCATAACGCTCCACGATTCGTGCGAAGCTGGTCCATGGCACAAACTCCATAATTTGCGCGAACATCGTCTTGCCCAAGTTCATAGCTTGTCTCCAGAGATATTGACCTCTGGAGCTTACTCGAACCGGAATATGGGTAAACTGATTTCAAATCGGCACCAAAATATTTACTCTGCGACCCGCACTATTGTTGGGCTGCACGTTGTCAATAAGCAATTTAACCGGACACTAGTGAGTTTGTTTTTATCATTATTTTATCCGCGAAGATGCTTCTATTTTGTCAATGATAGCTTTAACAGCCAAATCAATTGCACTGCCCTTCTTGGCGGAACCGAACTATCCGATCACCGTTTGAAATTCCAGGCCGAACCGCTGTAAATATTGCTTAAGCCGGTGCGAGTCGTTTACGCTGCTTTTTTGCATACGGCTCTGGTTAAACAGGGTGCGCCCTGCCTCGGCCAGGCTTCTGCTTTCTTTGCACACGCGTATCACTTCTGTCAGTTGCAATTTGTCGAACAGATCCATCTCATTTAATGCTTGTGCTGATAATACTGCGCTGAGTGTGTCTGTCGGGGCAGAGGCAGTTTTTGCAAAACCCGCCCAGCCGTATTGCAAGCGCACAATTTCGCCTGCCACAATGTCTTCGGTGATTCTCCCGCCGGATGCCAGTGTCGCCATACGCGTGATGCTGGAATTCAGATCGCGAAAATTTGCGCGCCACAAGGCTTGCGGGGAGCGTGCGAAAGCCAGGTATTGTTCTCGTGCAGCTTTATTAAAATTAACTTTGTGCCCGGCTTTGATTGTGTACTGGTGCAACTCATGCACGATGTTGGGTTCGAGATCTTCCAGCCGGTTTTTAAGCGAGGGCAATTCATACGTCCATAAGTTGATTCTCGCCAGCAGGTCTTCGCGAAACAGGCCTAGCCGCACCTGTTCAAACAGATCGCGATTGGTACCTGCTATCAGTTGAAAATTGCTGCTGACTTCATGGTCTGCGCCAAACGGCATAAACACTTTTTCTTCTATCGCCCGCAGCAGCATGGCCTGTTCGTCTGCCCCGAGTTCGCCTATTTCATCGAGGAACAGCAGGCCCTTGTCGGCTTCGCGCAACAGCCCGGCCCGGGGATTGAGTGCGCCGGTAAACGCGCCTTTCACATGGCCAAACAGGGTTGACATGGCCTGGTCGCCGCGCAAGGTGGCGCAGTTTATTTCTACCAGCTTGCCCGCAATTTGGCCGCGCTGTTTTTTGAGCTCATAGATGCGTTTTGCCAGACGCGACTTGCCTGCGCCGGTGGGGCCGGTAAGCATGATAGGCGCGGAGGATTTGATGGATACGTGTTCCAATTGCGATATCAGCGCGTTGAAGGCGGCATTGCGGGTTTCAATACCGCTCTTGAGATACGTGATGCCGTCCATCGCCTCGCGCGCAAAACGTGAGGCTATTTGGTCGTAACGTGACAGGTCCAAATCTATAATCAGATAGCTGCCTTTGGGGTCGTCGCCTTTCGGTGAAGTTTGCAGCAGCTTGCCGGGTATATATCTCGCTTCCGTCAACAAATATAAACAGATTTGCGCGACGTGCGTGCCGGTGGTGATATGCACGTAATATTCATTTTGCTCGGGATCGAAGGTATAGCTGCGGGTGAAGTCGAGCAGCTGGCTGTATACGTCTTCAAAATCCCACGGGTCACGGTAATTCACCTGATACGGTATCACCGTCGTTTGCGGAGACAGCGCGCGCATATCGCGCATGGTAATTTCGGCCAGCTGCGCTTCATCCGGGTGATGTATCAAGACAAATTCATCCACGTGCATTTCGTCTTGCATCACCAGCGAAACATTGGGACGCCAGCGATTGGCCCTGCCCCTGCCCAGACCGCCGTGATCGAGACGGGAACCCAGAATACCGATGATGACCGTATTCATTTAGATACTTTCCTATCTTTATAGATAATATATTTGCATATTAAATTAATTCAGCAACTTATCCAAGTAGAAATTTATTTAAATTAATTTATTAAAAACAATATATTAAGAAATACTTCAGGCATGTGTAGCTTGCTGGCACAGCATTTGCGATGTATCAGGCAAGCAGTATAAAAATAAAGAGGGCCTAACATGAATACAACATATGAAGTTTTGAATGGGGATGGTCAGCATCCGATCAAATCCTGGACACGGGGCGTGATGTTTGACGAAAACGCCAAGCAGCAATTGCGCAATATCGCGCAGTTGCCCTTCATCCATAAATGGGTGGCTGCGATGCCTGACGTCCATGTGGGCAAGGGTGCAACCATAGGGAGTGTGATTCCAACGATTGGTGCCGTGATACCGGCTGCGGTGGGTGTTGATCTGGGCTGCGGCATGATGGCGGTAAAAACCTCACTGACTGCCGCACAGCTGCCAGACTCTTTAGCTGCAATGCGTAGTGCGATTGAAAAAAACGTACCTCATGGACGCTCCGCCGATTTTCGCGGTAAACGCGACGCAGGCAACTGGGGGCAGGCTCCCGCTGTTGTCATGCAGGCGTGGACACCGTTGCTGGCGGGCTTCGAACGTTTGTGCGAGAAGCATCCGTTTTTGAAGAATACCAACAACCCGAGTCATTTGGGAACGCTGGGTACGGGTAATCACTTTGTGGAAATTTGCCTGGATGAAGCGGATGCGGTGTGGGTCATGTTGCATAGCGGTTCTCGCGGGGTGGGAAACCGTATCGGTACGCACTTTATCGAACAGGCCAAGAAGGATATGGAGCGCTGGTTTATCCAGCTGCCGGATAAAGACCTGGCTTACATACCCGAAGGCAGCGAGAATTTTCGCAACTACATAGAGGCGGTTGCCTGGGCACAGGATTTCGCCCGTGCAAACCGCGAAGTGATGATGGCGAATACCTTGCGTGTTTTGCGCGAGACGATCAAGGTGAACTTTGAAGCAAACGTAGCAGCGGTGAATTGCCACCATAACTACATTAGCCGTGAGAGCCACTATGGCGAAAACGTCTGGGTGACACGCAAAGGTGCGGTGAGTGCGCGTCAGGGTGAAATGGGCATTATCCCCGGCAGCATGGGTGCGCGTTCTTTCATCGTGCGCGGCCTGGGCAATGAAGAAAGCTTCTGCAGTTGCAGCCATGGCGCAGGCCGTGTGATGTCGCGCACAGAAGCCAAACGCCGTGTCTCCCTCGCCGAGCATATCAAGGCGACGGAAGGCGTGGAATGTCGCAAGGATGAAGCTGTCATTGATGAAACGCCGTCCGCTTACAAACCCATAGACCAGGTGATGGCAGCGCAAGCGGATTTGGTAGAAATCGTTCATACCCTGAAGCAAGTAGTCTGCGTCAAGGGATGAACAAACATAGCGACATAAGTCTACTGCAACGACTTATGTTGCTATGTATAAAGATTTTAGTGTGAGCCTGTTACTAGCGGAACAGATTCAACAGTCTGTCTGACGCAGCCGCCTCTGGCGAACTGCGTATCGGTAACAGGCAAGCACTAAAAGAGCCGCCATAGCTCAGCCTGGTAGAGCACCGATTTTAATCGGCGGTCGCTGGTTCGAATCCAGCTGGTGGCACAAGCGCTATAGCTCAGTCTGGTAGAGCCCTGAACTCATCATTCAGTTGTCGCCGGTTCGACTCCGGTTAGTGAAACTACCCTGTCACGGTAGCTGTAGAAAAAACGCCCGCAAGGGCACAGGCAAGCCTCCCGGTGAATGGCGGCGTGCAATTGGAGCGCAACAGCAACACCCAACTCCAGTTTCACAAAACCGGACACCAGCTTAGGTAGCGCCTTGCAGCAGGGTTAGACATGCACGCGATTGGTAGCAAGCAGTTTGCCTGCAGGTCTCAATGTGGCGAGCCGTTATTTGTGTGGAGGGACTGCCACCCAATTTATTGAAAGGAAAAACATCATGAAACTGTTCATGCTGGAATATAAAAAAATCGTCATTGCCGAATCACAGCGCGGGCTGTTGTTCAAGGATAAACAATTTGTCAGGGTACTGATGCCTGGCGTACACCGGGTGTGGGACTGGCAAAACCTGTATCAGGTTCAGGTCAGTGATATTTTGCTGACGCTGCAGAATGGTGTGTCGCGCGAAATAATCTATCTGGCAGAGTTGCACAGCGAAGCATTTGCCCTGCATTTGCAGGCGTGGGAAACCGGCGACCAGGAAGTCGGGCTGGTTTACCAGAACAATGTGCTGAAGGATATCAAGGCACCGGCACAGCGCGGCGCCTACTGGAAAACGCAGCATGATATCCGCATCGAAAAAGTGGATATCAGCGCCGAGTTCACCGTTGCCAGAAAGCTTGCGACTTTGCTCACCAATGCGAAGGATGATTTGCTGCGCCAGGCAGCCACCGCGGCCATCGCCAGCGCCAGCGTGCCTGAACGGCACGTCGGCTTTCTGGAGGTGGACGGCGAAACGGTTGCCACTCTGGCGACAGGCAGTTATAGCTGGTGGAAGTTCAATCGCAAGATTGCTGTGACCTTGCTGGATGGCCGCCTGCAAAACATGGAGGTTAACGGTCAGGAGATTCTGACCAAGGATCGCGTGAGCTTGCGCGTCAATCTGTCGTCAACCTGGCAGATCAAGGATGCCAGACTGGTGAAATCCGAACTGGCCGATGCCAAGGATTATCTGTATCGCGAGTTGCAACTGGCATTGCGTACCATCGTCAGCACACAGACGCTGGACGAATTGCTGGTGGATAAAAATTCGCTGAACCAGCAGGTGCTGGCTATCGTTGCGGAAAAAGCGGCGGGCTACGGTATCGACGTGAAGTCAGTAGGTGCACGGGACATTGTGCTGCCGGGTGAAATGAAGGCTATCCTTACCCAGGTTGTGGAGGCGCAAAAAGTGGCCGAAGCCAATCTGATCAAGCGGCATGAAGAAACCCAGGCCACACGTTCCTTGCATAACACCGCCAAGGTAATGGAAGGCAATCCGGTCTTGCTGCGTTTGAAGGAACTGGAGATTCTGGAAAAAATCTCCGGCCGCATCAGCACCCTGAACGTCTACGGCGGGCTGGATGGCGTGATGAACGATATGGTCAGATTAACCGACCGCAACGCCAAACAGGTATAGCAGTATTAGAACTGGCAATCCCATTCGGATTAAGAATGGGGTTGCCAGTTTTTTTTGAGGGGAAATCATTTTATCCTTGCCATAAGTTTTAAGGTTCAGCCTGTTTGGGAATGCGCACCCTCCCCCGCTGGCTACGCGCGAGACGTCGAGGAAAACATGGGGGACGCGACTCTTAAAAACAAAGCTGAAAAGCTACTATGGTCATGATTTAACATATTGATTTTATATGCTTAGTTCTTGGCTACTAATAAAGATGCACAGTCCAGTACGAGCCGGTCTGGTATCCGGGCAGGGAGAATGGATTAAATACCGAGTTGCTGGTTGCCATACCTCCAAGCACGCCCTGTCCCAAGTCTGCGGGTATGGTCAAGGTGCACCCGGCCAAAATCAATCCACGTACGGGAATATTATTGCTTGAAACCAAGCAGTCACCGCTGCCGGACAATTTCACGCCACCCACAACGAATTCCATATAGAACGGAGCATGTGCTCCAGGATTCAGCGACGAGATGCTGGCGCAGGCCATGGCCGTGCCGATACGCCGGACGGTATCGTTGACGATGGTGCCGTCATTGGCGCGTGTCTGCAGTGACCACAAGCTGGCAGCCAGCAACACGTTGGGCGGATAGGCGGCGTTGTAAAAAGGCGCACGTTCACAGACGGTGCGATCCGGCGGGACACTTGAATCTTCCATGGAACGAAACTCAACAACTGTTTCAGCATTTGCATGGGCGATCGGCAGCAAACCAAGGCCTATGCAGAGCCTGAGTATCATCGTTGATGGATATTTTGTTTTCATGGCATTCTCCTTTTATGTGACGTTAAATAAAGCACCACGCCGCAAGCAGCGTGGCATTAGCTGCGCTTTTCAATCTGCTGACCTACCGCCAACTTTCGCCCCAAAAAAAGCCGGGGAATTGAACCGACAGAAACTGACAACCAGATGGTGTCAGTTTCATGCATATAACAGTTCGCCCATTTATAGCATCATCCGGCACTTGTCAAATTATTCAACAGGCGTATAGTCCAAATAAGCACTGTCTAATATATAAATAGGAGGTAACTATGATCACGGACGAAAAAAAAGCGTTGGCAGAACAGGCATACCACAAAGCGATGAAGTACGAACTCGACTACGGTTGTTGCCCGCAATGCGTGCTCGCCACCGTTCAGGAGACCGTTGGTTTTGTGGATGACAACACGATCAAGGCCAGCCACGGGCTGTCCGGCGGCGGCGGCCTGATGGGTCAGGGAGCGTGCGGTGCCCTTACAGGCGGCCTGATGGCAATTAGCGCAAAGTTTGGTCGCGAGCGCGACAAGCTGGATAGCGGACGCGGCATTAATAACTTCAAGAAAAACAAAGACTTGGTTGAGCGCTTCCAGAAGGAATTCGGCGGCATCACCTGCGAAGATCTGCAGAAGCAGTTTACCGGACGCACCTATGATATGTGGAACGCCGACGAGTACAAGGCGTTTGGCTGCGCGCGCGGTGACCAATGCGCACATGCCACTGCATTGGTTACCAAGTGGGTGGTGGAAATTCTGTAGATAATCCGGAATCGTAGCCGCGCAACCGCCGGTACGTTCCTGGCAAACTTCTATGAGAAAACTCGGGGCCAGGCTGACTCTGCAGCGCGCTCCCCTTCCTTTTTCGACCCCAAAGCCGCCTGCTGCGGTAAGCGGCGAGAGAGTGGCTTTTTCTTTTGCGCCTTCACTCCTCCAGCCGCTTTATCATGCATTTTGCAGAAAGATTCGCGGCAACGTGAAGAATGCGGAGTTGTTATCAGGTAAAATCGGCAGCAGGTCGCGTTACAGCACATAAATAATATAAATATGTCTCATTTAATTCGCTGCATATCAAACAGTTACCACACCATTGTTGCTTGTTTATGCAACACCCCGGCCAGGTAAAATCATGTCCGCACCTGTCAATCCCTTGCTGCTCGGTTTACTGCAGACTGCCATCACCCACCACAACAGCGGCAATCTGAAGGATGCTGAGCACTTCTACCACGAAGCGCTCCGGCTTGATCCGGCCAATCCGGATGCGCTGCACCTTCTGGGGCTGGCCTGCCACCAAAGCGGCCGGTACGCCGAGGCAATAAAATATATCGGGCACGCGATACGTGCCAATGGCAAAGTGGCTATTCTTCACAACAATCTGGGGGAAGCCTGCCGTGCCTTGGGGCGTGCGGAAGAGGCAGAACGCCATTATCAACAAACACTCAGGCTGAATCCCCGTCTGCCGGACGCGTTGAACAACCTTGGGTTGCTGCAGCAACAAAAAGGTGCCCATGAACAGGCTGCCCGCTATTATCGCGAAGCGCTTGCCGCAGTCCCCGGTTTTGCGCCGGCCCTGATTAATTTGGGCTACAGCCAGTACGAGGCCGGCGCGTATGCGGATGCCGCAGCAACGCTGGCGAAAGCCGCTGCCGCCTCTCCCGCCAATTTCGACGCCCGGCGCATGCTTGCCAACGCGCTGCGCGAGGAAGGGCGTCTGGATGAAGCACTGTCCGTTTACGACCAGCTGTTGTCTGAAAACCCGCATCTCGCCGACGCGTGGGTGAACCGGGGCCAGGCGCTGGGAAAATCCTGTCGCCTCCAGGAAGCGCTGGCTTCTTTCCAGCGCGGGCTGAAACTGGTTCCCGGCAATCCCAAGGTGCTCAACAACATTGGCGTGGCATTGCAAGCACTTGACCGGCACGAGGAAGCACGGGATTACCTTGGCCGGGCGCTGGCACTTGACCCTTCCAGCATCGAGATTCGTTCCAACCTGGGCACAGCACTTCGTGAAGCGGGCGCCGTGACGGAAGCGGCAACATGCCTGGAAGAGGTCTGCGATCAAGCGCCCGCGAACGGCGATGCCCGCTTCGCTTTGGCTTTTGTGTTGTTACTGCAAGGTAACTACGCGCGCGGCTGGAAAATGATGCAAGGGCGCGCCACCTCGCGCCGGCGTGATCCTTGGGTGTTTGACCGCCGTTATGACGCGCCCTTGTGGGATGGTGCGCCGCTGACAGGGAAAACCCTGCTGGTCTGCGCCGAACAAGGTGCGGGAGACGTCATCCAGTTTATCCGCTTTCTGCCCGCGCTGACCCTGCTTGCCGGGCAAGTCGTGCTGGAAATAGCGGGAGAGCTACTGCCGCTATTGAAGGATTTGGCAAGCGTGACGCTGGTGACCCGCGGCTCTGTGCTGCCGCCCTACCATGCTCATATTCCGCTGCTGTGTTTGCCACGCTTGCTGGAAATCGACGACAAGAACTGCGCGCCCCTTACTCCATATTTGCATCCCGATGCTGAAAAGGCAGCGGTATGGCGGAGCCGCTTGAACGAAACTACTGATCTCAAGGTGGGGCTCTGCTGGGCAGGATCGCGGCGCCATGTCAACGATCACAAGCGCTCCTTGCCTGCGGCCCTGCTGGAAATCCTGTCTCCTGTTGCAGGCATCACATATTTCAGCCTGCAGAAAGAAAAAGAAGTCTTCCCCGCGCTCGCAAAGTTCCGTGACTATTCGGAGCAGCTGCATGACTTTGCCGATACCGCCGCGCTGATCGGCGCCCTCGATCTGGTGGTGACGGTAGATACTTCCATCGCCCATCTGGCGGGGGCCATGGGCAAGCCTGTCTGGGTGCTGCTGCCCTTTTCCCCCGATTGGCGCTGGTTGCTGGAACGTGAAGACAGTCCCTGGTACCCCACCGCGCGGCTGTTCCGTCAGCCTGCGCCCGACGCGTGGAGCGACGTGCTGTCGAGGGTACGCGCGGAACTGGACGCACTTGCGGACGCCGCGACTACGCGCCCTGCCCTGTAGCCTGTAGCCGCTGTCCTCCTGCCGCATAGCGAAACGCCAAACCAGAAGGTCTGAACAAGCTGAAATTTGCGTAAAAAATTTCCTCGCCGTTATCAAACAGATAACGCTGCCCTGGCTGCTGCCGCGAAAGATCAGGCAAGCCAAATCTGGTTAGAGTACTTAAAAATTTACGCGATTCAAGGTAATATAGTATTTCATTCACAAGTGCGAGTGCACATAGAAGGTAAAGCTCATGATGGATTTGAATCAATTTCTTGGGCTTGACGGCGGTTCGGAAGATCCACAGGAAACTCGCAAACGCCTGCAGCTTTATATCAATCTTAAATTGTCTTCTTCGGGCCAGCCTCCCTGCCTTGATGGCGGCAGTGACGATTTCCTCGCCGTTGCGCAGAACCTCCTGAAAAGCTATCGCGAAAAATCGCGCTTGTTGAGCGGTTATCTGTGCCCGCCCGATCAGCGGATTCAGACTTTTCTTGACGATTATCTGGCCGATGCCGCTGATGGCGCCGTACCCCGGCTACCGGAAAACACGCTGATACTCGACCGCCATGGCGTGGCCAGGGAGCTTTCGCTGCCGGTGAAGCAGAATGAGTACAAGGGCGATTATGTCAGCAGCTATCGCATCCGCAACGGCGTGCTGCATAATCCGGTGAGCGACCGCCGCACGACCAAGGGTCTGTTTCACGTCGCCGAGGGCGGCCTGCCGATTCCCGGCGACAAGAAAGCAGTACCAAAAATTACTTTTGCACACCTGCTGCGTGAGGCATTGAATCCTCCCGAACATCTGCTGCACCTGCCGTTTGCCGCCGGTCAGCCGCAGGAGGCGGCGATGTTTGTTTCGCTGCTGCTGCATCCGGTCATTTGCCCCGAAATTCCGGGCCGCGAACCGGAAAAGATCATGGAGATTCGTTTTTTCGCGCCCGGTAGCCTGGTGAGCAACCTGGATTTTGTGGAAAGTATTTTCGGCAATGGCGGCAACCCGGTGCTGGCGTCGAACGATGTCGGGCTGGACGCGGAGCGCTGGTCAGGCCATACCGGCTGCGTGATTCTGGCACCGCACCTGACCCGCTTCACCAAGAAAGAGCTGGGGCTGCCGCACCGTGACGTAGCCACGCCGCGCCAACTGGCGGATGGCATGTGCTGGGCCGATGAAAAAGAGCTGTATAACGATGGCTCTGCCTTCAAGATCACCGCGCGCGACGAGCGGGGTGTGATCGTCACGATTCTGGCGGACAACTACTTCGGTTACTGCAAGAAAGAGGTCAAGACCCAGATCAGCTATGCCACCAACCTTTTCGGGCTCGCGGAAGAGGAGCATGCGGGCGGCGCGCTGGCTTTCCCGCGGCACAATCACGGCGAAGAATTCGGCGTGGACAGCATCACCCGCGTGCCGGGCTACAGCTTCGAAGAGCTGGTAAAAAATTACGGAGAATTGATGCATGTGCAGCCGCAAGGCTATGGCATCGACAAGCAGCATGCGGAAGTTATTTACGTGCCGCAGGATTTGCGCATGGATCTTGCCGCACAAACCGTCAATTGGGTGAAGGATGGCGCAGCGCAAACCATCAAGCTGCGCCCGGGCTATATTTACGTGCAGCCCAACGGCTACAAGGTCGAGATGCAGAAGCATCCGGGCGCACCATCGTGGCGTCTGGTGGGTACAGACCCTGAGGGCACCTTCTGCCATAAACCCTGCACCGTGTCTGGCGGCGGCAAGTCCGAAATTTCCAAGTCGCTGAACGATGCGGTGATTTATGGGCCGCTGTTTGTGGCCGATCTGGAGAAGGATTTTGTCCAAGTGGAAAAAATCATCAACAAAAATTACTCCGGTCGCTTCAAGCCGGGATTCGAGCATGAGGACCGTGATGCAGCGCGCAAGTTACTCAGCGCCGAGCGCAGCCTGGGCTCCGTGATCAAAGTCCTGACCCCCTCCCCCTCCAACACCGATGAATACAACGCGTGGCTGGAAGGCATTCCAGACCGCATTTTAGCGCTGGTGTTCGTCATCAAGCGCATGTACCGGCCGGAATGGGGCGATAACTGGCGCAATCGCCTGTCCACAGATTTTGTCAACGGTCATCCCGGACATGAGCTCAAGCTCGGCGACAGAAAGCTGGTCGGTTCCTATCTGCGTATCGGTTTTGCAGAAAACGGGGCGTGGCGCGTGTTCAAATTACGCCAGGATTTTATCGCCGCCGACAAGGTGCAGATGGAAGACGACATCAGCGCGTCGGTGGTCGTTCCCGCCGCGTCGCTACCCAATCTTTCACCGAAAAGCAACGACCCTTCCGTCAAGCTCGTGCGCAACTGCGAATATCGCCTGTTCCAGCGGCCGGATGAAGCGGTTCACCGCGGCTTCGATATCCAGACCGAGCATGACATGGCTCTGCGCGACAATTTCCTGGCAAATTTCGAGCCGCTCAATGGCGAGGTGCTGACGAAAATTGTCGATGACGTGGTCGGGTTTGACCAGTACACAGAGCCCATGCGCAAGGTTTTGCACGAAGCCCACGAGGCAAATGAATATGTGGTGTCCTCCGCGCATCCGCGCCTGGTGGATGGCAAGCCCAGCAAGAATCCGCGTTACCTGCAATTGCGGCCTGACTTCGCCAACCCGGTAAGGCGCTACGTGGCGGAAGTCGGCTCCCGCTTCAATCGCCGCGTGCCATTGGGCACAGCCGTCGTCGAACCCGTCAACGCGGTGCTGGTGGGCCGCCGCAACAACCCGCCGGAGCCCGGTATCCGCCCCCTGGCGGTGTATAACCCGATACACTATCAGGAACTGCCCGAACTGTTTATGGACTTCATCTGCAGCCTCACCGGCAAGTCGCCCTCCACCACCGGCGCAGGCAGCGAAGGCGCGCTCACCAAAGGCCCGTTCAACGCGCTCCGCCCAACCGTGGACCTGAACAACACGCTGGTGTCCTTCATCCTGACAGGCTACGCCGGCTATTCCACCGCAGCGGGTTATATCGGCCCGAAGGTTCGCGTCGACCATGACATCAGCCTGCTTGTGCCAGAGATTTGGTCGCGCCTGAAACCACAGGCGCGCGATCCGCATTTCCTGATCGAAAATGGCTACATGGAAAAAGTGGAAGACTTCCAGTACGAGGGACGCCAGATTCAGGCGAGCCGCCTCGGCTATCGCATCACGGAACGCTTTGTGCACGGCTTTATGGGCAAGATGTTCGATGCGCCGCGTGCGGTCTTCGGCGAGGAAATTCTGCGCCCGGAAAAGCAGGATCTGGCGGTGTTCGTAGACGGTGTGGAAAACATTGTGGAAGCGCAGCAAAAGGTGGCAGCCACCTATCTGCAGGACGGCAGCGTGGAAGATGCCTGCCCGCCGCTCAAGGCCCTGCTCCACATCATGGCGAATGGCCAGTACGAAGGCAAAGACGTGCATGACCCCGTCATCCGCGCGATGTTCACCCGCGAAGCATTGCTCGCCTCGGACTGGTATCAGGAACGGCTCAGCACGAAACAGATGCGCGACATCCATCTTTGGGAACGCCATATCACTTACCTCGATGCCTTCGCCCACCGCGCCAGCCACCAGGATTTGTCCGAAAAGCTGAACATCCTAGAACGCCTGGCAGCCGCCAGGAGCAGGCTGGAATGGATAAGAAGCAAGGCATACCTGCAAAGCCTGAGCGGCACTATCGGAGCAGACCCGTTGCGTCCGATGCAGTCAAAAGCATAGAAAAGCACTTGAGTTACAAAGGCAGGAGCTGTAAAGCCGGGAACAGCATCACGAAATGTAAAGAGACAAATCAGCAAGTGTGGAAACCGACTTTCTGTTGCCTGGAGAAAGTGACAGTATTAATCGATCCAATGGTTTTTGCAGTAAGGAAAATTCGCAAAAATTTAATGTTAGGGCGCAATTCACGTGTCGCATCATCTCAATATCGATGGCATCCTTGAGAAGCTTGTCCTTCTTCAACACTTCCCAGCCGGAAACCGAAGCTATTGCGCCGAGCGTGTGCTTGGCAGCGAGCTTGATCAAGACAGCACTACCTAGGAAGTCGATCATAAGCTATTCGATGCACTTGATCAGAAAGCTCGATCTGGCTTACTCGTCGGAACCGTTATGCAAGGCAACTTCGAACTTACCTTGCGCGAACCAAGCAACAAAATCATACATGCTACGCGCGTCATTTCAGAGTGGAAGCGTAGCACCACAGAGGGGGTTGAGTTCAAGTTCTGGAGCGGCACTCTGAAGCTATCAGGTGACCGCAACGGAAAACCTTGGTGCCTGCGGCTATATGTCTCTTCTTGGGGTCGTGCAATGCAGCGGTTCTTATGAGATTCCGAATCGGAAGAAGCATTTCGCTACGTTGCTCAAGATTGGTTCCCCAAGAGTCATGCGCCCTAACCCACGCCCTGAGGTTGACAGTCAAGTAGTTTTGCATCCTCCCAGATCGAAGTAAGCATCCCCCCGGCTTTGCTGGGGCATACTTGCTTTGGGGTTTCATGTTGGCCTCCTTAGTGTTATGGTAAAAAAGCGGCGTGCATACCCGTGTTCTGTGAAGCCGATATAGTGAGCAGGTGTAATTCCATTTCTAATTAAAAACAGAATTAATTATCCACTCCCAGCCTATTAAACTACGCATGCGTTTTGGGTCTAATTCCAGGCTTCTCAATGCACCCTCCAAATGCGTTTCAAGCGCATCCAT
>Ga0315268_10001277_pt1 | contig 28940 bp, 25 predicted proteins | sample C1_top_MG_FD_204535 | JGI IMG/M metagenome (GOLD analysis project Ga0315268, IMG submission 204535) | Sediment microbial communities from Yellowstone Lake, YNP, Wyoming, USA - C1_top | ecosystem: Environmental > Aquatic > Freshwater > Lake > Sediment | place: USA: Wyoming | collected 2017-08-01
GCTGCGGAGTAACCGCTATGACAGATGCACGCAACCCGCCTAGGTTTTTCGGGGGTAACCGTTCGGCTAAGTAAGTGGTTGGGTGCGGAGGGCTTTCAGAGATTCCTCCGCGGCTATTATTGTCTCGTTGATTTCTTGTTCTGTGTGAACTGCGGACATGGAGAGTCTTTCGAGTCCGTCTGGGTGCGTGTACACTCCGTGTTTCAGCATCTCGTCTCTGAAGCGCTTGAATTTTTCTCCATCCGACTGTAGCGCCTGCCTATAGGTTGAGACCTTACGTAGCTTTGTGAAGTATATTGAGACCATTGGGCCGACGGCGTTGACGACAGCGTTGATGCCCGCCGTTCGGAATGTTTCTGCTAGGCCTGTTCTCAGTCGGGTTCCGAGGTCGGCCATTCGACGGAAAGCTTCACCATCGTTCTCGAGAAGCGTTTCTAGAGTTGCCTTTGATGCAGCCAGCGATATTGGGTGAGCATTGTAGGTTCCGCCGAATCCGATTCTTCCCGGCCCGATCATGGACAGTAGGTCTCTCCTTCCCGCAACCGCCGCGATTGGGGCACCGCCTCCCAATGCTTTCGCGAAGCATGCGAGGTCAGGCTTGACGCCGTAGAGCTCCTGAGCTCCCCCCTTCGCGATTCGAAAGCCTGTGAGGACCTCGTCGAAGATCAGCAGTGAGTCGTACTTGATGGTCAGCTCGCGAAGTTGCTTGAGGTAGTCAGGTTCGGGTGGAATGACGCCTTGGCTGCCCATTACTGGTTCCGTTATGACGGCGGCGACGTCGTTATGGTTCTTCTTTAGGATGCGTTCCAGTGCGGTTGGGTTGTTCCATGGAGCCACGATGACCGTCTTTGAAACTTCGTCAGGAATTCCAGGGAAGTATGGCAACTTGTGTGGGGTGGATTCGAGGCCTGAGACTGGCGAAGGGGAGTCGACGCTGAATAGTACGTAGTCGTGGTGGCCGTGGTAGTGTCCTTCGAACTTCAGGATCTTGTCCTTGCCGGTGACCGCTCGAGCGATGCGAACCGCTTCCATAGTCGCTTCGGTACCGGTGTTCGCAAAGGTAACCATCTCTGCACAGGGAACGACGTTTGATACGATCTTGGCAACTTCAATCTCCAGCTCAGTCGTTGTCCCGAACATCATTCCGTCTTGGAGTTGTTTCTCGATGCCTGCAATGATCTTCGGATGCCTGTGGCCTAAGATCAGGGCCCCGTAGGCCATCAGGTAGTCAATGTAGCAGTTACCGTCGACATCGCAGACTCTTGGTCCCTCGCCCCTCTTGAACAGGATAGGGGATGGATCGTGCATGTGAACTCGGACGTTCGAGGACGCACCCGCAGGCAGGTAGTTGCGTGCTTGTTCGTAGAGCGTCTCGGATTTTGCAAGCGAGAAAGTCTTCTGGACATCGGTCTCGGTCAATTGATTTGCCTTTTCCGGACGGGTGACCACTTGCATTTCCAACATCTTCTTCACACCAATCTTTACCTTATCCTGCCATATAGGTTAGTATTACGGTGCAAACGCTCATTTTTCGCATTTTTTCGTCTCAAAAATGCGTTTCCTGACTCAACAGTATCCATGAGAAATTGAAACCCGTAAGATTCGATAATTTCTCTAACAGATCAAGTAAAATTAGAACTGTATAATCGTTCTGGGATGAGCTGTGAGAAGAACGAGTCGTTGTGTGACTCAAGATCGCAGTAGTCGCGGTGCATCGATTGGGAACCAACATTCAATACAAAACGGGAACTACCACCACTAAACACCTGGCTGAAGCAAATTTCGCGAGAACCGCACAGACACATTATCTATCACGGCAGAAACACGCCGCCGCGGCGTCTCCGTTGGAATTCTCAATTATCGGCGCAGGTGGAGTGGGACAGGTCATACTTGCTCACTTGGCAAGGCTCGGGGCAAAGGTGAAAGTTGGAGACATAGACCGCGCCCGGCTACGCGAAGTCGGTAAACTTCCCTTCGACAACGTGCGAGCCTCCAAGCTGGATGCGAGTAAACCGGAAGCGGTTCGAAGCTTCATCAAAGGCGCAGATGCCGTGATCAATTCCTCTGATCCCCGATTCAACTTGCTCATCATGAAGCAAGCACTCAGGGGCGGCGTGAATTACATAGATCTCGCCGGGTATCCTTCTGAACAAGTGAAACAGGATTCTGCGTGGAAGAAGGCGGGCCTCGTCGCGATACTTGGTATGGGGGAGGACCCAGGATTGTCCAACGTGATGGCGAGACGAGGCGTCGACTCGCTTGACAGCGTAACCGAGATTCGAATACGGGACGGTGAGACGTCGACAAGCGAGACCTACCCCTTCGTCGCTCTCTTTGCGCCTAGCGTATTCCTCGAAGAGGCTGTTTCTCCTGCGCGATACTTCGAAAACGGTGAGGTCAAGACTGCGACGGCGATGTACGAAAGGGAGTTGTATCGTTTTCCAGATCCGATAGGCGAGGTTCCAGTATACGGGATGGATCACGAAGAGGTTCACACTCTGCCCCAATATCTGCCAAAGAAACCTAGATTCGTCGACTTCAAACTCGCACTAACCGACGACGCAGCCTCGGCCATCCGACTGTTCCATCAACTTGGCTTGCTTGACCGGAAACCGGTCACTGTGGGAAAGACGAAGATTACTCCACTCAATGTTTTGCTACGGCTATTACCAGCTCCTTCGCAGCTCGCTGGGAAGATCAAAGGAAACGCTGGAATTCTCGTAGAAATCAGAGGTGTGGTTTCGGGGGAGGAATGCGTTCACAAATTCTATGCCACCCTAAGTCATGAGGAAGCCTATGCGAAGTATCGTTCGAACGCCACTTCCTATTTGACGGGCACGCCCACTGCCGTCTGCGCAAACCTCCTCGGCACAGGTCGAGTCGAAAACCGAGGCGTGGTAGTTCCCGAATTACTCGACGCAGCACAATTCATCGAGGAAGCGCGAAAGTTCGAACTACAAGTGCGGCATGAGAAGGTTCGGGTCTCGTAGGACCTTACGTCGTAGGCGCCGATGGTTCCACTGGAAATGGCAAGTGCTTTATGTGCTCAGCATGATAGGCTACTTGGCGGTATTCTATGAGTAAATCGAGTCGAAGAGACTTGCTCAAGGCCGCAGCTGCGGGAGTCGCAGGCCTTGCGGTTGGTGGAGTAGCGGGCAGCTACTACGGTGGTCAGACGACCACAGGCCAAGAAGAGGCTCTCAAGGCTCAGATTGAAGACCTGAAGAAGAAGATTCCAGTGCAGCCCGAAGGCGAGGTGCGCGTCTATACTTGGAGTGAATACATTCACGAATATCTGATCGAGGTATTCAAACAGAATACGGGCATTAACGTGATCTATGACACTTACGAGAGCACTGATGAGATGCGAGCCAAGGTGACTCCGGGTCAGAGCGGCTATGACATGGTGATGATTACCGACTACATGATTCCAGAATTCGTCGATCTCGGCCTCTTGGCCGAACTCAACATGGATCTCCTTTCAAACGCCATGCATCTTGACGAGAAATTCAAGAACCCCCCATATGACCCGGACAACAAGCACTCTATGCCATACCTTTGGGGAACAACGGGTCTGGGATGGAACTCGGGGAAGGTCGCAGAGCCGGTCACAGGCTGGGCTGACGTTTTCGAACCCGCGAAAGTGAGCAGGTACGACAAGACCGTCACAATGCTAGACGACATGCGTGAGTCGATCGGCGCGGCCCTCAAGTACCTTGGCTACTCGCTTAACGACGTTGACGACGCTCATCTCAACGAAGCGAAAGACGTTCTCCTCGCCCAGAAACCCCACTTGGCGAAGTATACGGGAGCACTGGAGTACATACCCGGTCTCGCAGGTGAACGTTTCATGATTTCCCACGCCTACAGCGGAGACGTATTCGTCGCTGCCGAAGATAATCCCGATATCAAGTACGTCATCCCTCAGGAAGGATGTACACTCTGGGTTGACAACATGACAGTGCTGAAGAATGCGCCGCATCCAGTCGCCGCACATATGTGGATCAACTACATTTTGGATCCGACCGTTATGGCGATAATCTCAAATTCTAGGTATTATCCGAACCCAAGCAAGGATGCGACCCCATTCGTCAACGAAGACGTTGCCGGAGATCCAGCTATCTATCCACCAGAGGACGTGTTCGCAAAACTTGAGATATTCAAACCATTCACCACGGACGAGCTTGAGAAGTACCAAAGAGTCTGGCTAGAAGTCGTAGGATAGCTCTCAGCGAGAACGGGTAGACGTCAGGCCGAAGTCTACTCTATTCCATTTCAAAGATTTCCGCAATAAGCAGAAACTAGCGAAACTAAATAACAGGTAGACGCCTTGTTTCGCAGGCTCGACAATGTTCGAAGTTGAACTCATAGGCGTCACAAAACGCTTCGGCGAAGTAACCGCCGTCGATCACGTGTCTCTCGGTGTCAAGAAGAATGAGTTTTACTCGTTCTTGGGGCCGAGCGGCTGTGGAAAGACCACTACGCTAAGAATCATCGCTGGCTTTGAGGAAGCCGACCAAGGAGTTTTGAAACTGGGTGGGAAAGAGGCGAACGATGTCCCTCCCTACAAGCGGAATGTAGGAATGGTCTTCCAGCACCTTGCGCTTTTTCCTCACATGACCGTGTCTGACAACATAGCGTTCGGTTTGAAGATGGCCAAGGTGCCCATGGACGAGGCGCGGAAGAAGGTTCGTCAGTCCTTGGAGCTTGTTGGTCTTCCAGGATTTGAAAGTAGAAGGATCAACCAGCTAAGTGGCGGGCAGAAACAAAGGGTCGGCATCGCAAGGGCATTGGTCAGGGAGCCAGAGGTCATCCTCCTAGATGAGCCACTTGGGCCACTGGATCTGAAGATTAGGCAGCACATGCAGCTCGAACTCAAGAGAATTCAGAAACAGGTCGGTACCACATTCATCTACGTGACGCACGATCAGGGTGAGGCCCTCACTATGTCCGACACAGTCGCGGTCATGAACAATGGACGAATTGAGCAGATAGGAGTCCCCCGAGAGATTTACGATCGGCCAGCCACACGTTTCGTGGCTAATTTCATAGGCGAGACAAACTTCCTGCCGGGTGCCATGCAAGCGGACGGGGCATTCATCTGCAAGACCTTGGATCGCCCTGTTCTAGTTGATGGCACGCAAACGTTTGTTGGAGATGCCGTACTCTCAGTTAGGCCGGAGCGGGTCGCCGTAGGACCTTCAGTGCAAGGTTTGGACAATGTCTTCGACGCTGTGGTCGAAGACTTGGTCTATCACGGTTCACATGTGTCCGTGTCCGCAAAGATTGGAGACGAGTTGACATTGAAGATCACCGCAAATCCGGCAAGCCCCCTCAGGCTCGGCGAATCAACAAAGATAGGTTGGAACAGGGGAGAGGCGACGGTTATCAGACTTGGGAGCGAATCCTAGAGCGTGCTTCGCATGCGAAAGTCTCTGCAGAACAGAGCGGGACTTCTTGCGTCGCCCACGGTGATCTACCTAGCGATTTTCTTCTTCGCTCCATTCGCGATCGTACTGCTCTACAGCTTCGGAATGATAGATCTCCTCAGACAACTGAGGCCTGTCTTCACGCTGGAATACTACATCGAATTCTTCAACAGCGTCGTTCCTGGGGTGTTCGCTCGGTCGATATTGATGGCCTTTGCGACCACCGTCGCCTGCCTCGCGCTCGGCTACCCCATGGCATACTACATAGCGGTGAAGAGTGTACGCAGAAAGGAAACCCTACTGCTGCTTGTGATAATCCCATTCTGGGTGAGCTTTCTGCTTCGAACCTATGCTCTGATGACAATTCTTGACGTTAACGGAGTGCTAAATGTCACCTTGTCAAGCCTTGGGCTGATATCCAAGCCACTGAACCTCATGTACAATCCTCAAGCCGTTCTGCTTGGGATGATCTACAACTATCTACCCTTCATGATTCTGCCACTCTACGCTTCGATGGAGAAACTCGACAAATCGCTATTGGAAGCATCGGGAAGTCTTGGCGCTGGGCCACTGAGATCATTCGTTCATGTCACATTGCCCCTCACGAAGTCAGGCATCGGGGCGGGGTCGATTCTGGTCTTTGTCCCCTCTGTTGGCGAGTTCATAATTCCACAGCTTCTCGGAGGGACAGAATCGTTCATGGTTGGCAACTTGATTTGGACACTATTTCTCAAGGCGCGCAATCTGTGGTTCGGCTCAGCTGTCTCGATAATTCTCATCGCGCTTGTGATTTTCATGGTGGGCATCTACATGAAACGAATCAGCAAGGGGGAGGAGATGACGATTTGAAGAAGATCGGAAACAAGATTCTGGCCGGATACTCCCTACTCGTCTACGCTTTCCTTTACGTGCCGATTATCATCATGGTCATATTCTCGTTCAATGACTCGAGGCTTCTTGCGGTTTGGCGAGGCTTCTCTTTCAAATGGTATGAGTCGCTATTCGCGGATCCAACTGTGTGGGTTGCCTTCTACAATAGCATCTGGGTGGCCGCTCTTACGTCCGGCGTCTCTATGATCCTCGGGACGATGACCGCTTTTGTGATGGTGAGATACAGTTTCCGCGGCAAGGCTCTCCTTGACAGCGCGTTGTACTTCCCTGTAGTAATTCCAGAGATCACGGAGGCACTGTCGCTGTTGCTGTTCTACGTGTTCACAGGTATTCCACTTGGAGCCTTGACGGTGGCGATTGGGCACATCGCCTTCGCCATCTCCTTCGCCCTCATAGTGATTAGGGCAAGGCTCGTTGGCTTTGACCGATCAGTTGAGGAGGCTGCCAAATCGCTGGGCGCAAATGAGCTACGTACTTTCTTCCACGTTACGCTGCCGATAATATTACCCGGCGTAATAGCCGGAGGACTTCTTGCTTTCACGGTATCCTACGACGACTTCGTCAAGACCGCCTTTACGGCGGGTCCAGGGTTCCAGACACTGCCGTTGCGGATCTATGCTATGGCAAGTCGAGGAGGCGTTTCACCTCAACTGAACGCCTTGGCGACAGTTACTCTTGTGATATCTTTGATGCTGGCGGTGGTGCGCCTCCGTCTGTCAAAGAGTCAAGCCTGAAAGCTCAGCCTTTCGGCATGTTCGGGTGGTTCATTTTTCTTGGCCCGGACGATGTCAAGTCTAATATAGCGACTGGGCGTACTCGCCGTTCATGAAGACTACAGAAGTCTTCGCGAGAAAATCCTCCGGCCTTATCAGGGTAATGTCACCATACTCCGCTTTCGCATACAATGTCCTCAACATCGGCGTCATATTCCCGTGGGTGTACCTGCTCACGTTGGGACTATGGCCCGACGCCAACGTTCCAATGGGAATACTCATCACCGGACTATTCACAGCGTTTCTGGCGGTTGTCTACTCTGGGCTAGCCGCTGCCATGCCGCGCACTGGAGGCGACTACGTTTTCCAGAGCCGCACACTGAAACCATTCATCGGCTTCGCCATCGTCGCCACAATGATACCGACGTTCTTCATGCACTGGCAAGCACTAGCTGGATGGCTCACATCAGTTCTCGGCTTCGCACCTCTCTTTACGGGGCTAGGCCTGTCAACGGGCAACACGCAGCTGCTAGACCTTGGGGTCTGGTTCACAACGCCGATGGGCATTTGGGTAACATCAGCGGTTTCATCGACCTTTGCAGCAATCGTTCTCATCAAGAGCTTTCGCTGGTTCGTCTTGGCTCAGTGGGTCATGTGGTACGGTTTCCTTCTGAGCTTCGTCGTCATGGTTGCCCTCTTCGTCATGACGCCGACAAGCATCTTCATCGAGAGGTTCAACGCAGCGATGACAGTTCTGGCACCTGGGACCCCGGACTACTACCACTACGTGCTAACTGAAGCAGCAAACAACGGATTCGTCCCCACGGAAGGCTTGTCATGGAATTCAACAATCTTTGTCCTGCCAATCGCCCTAACCAGCCTAGGTTGGGTGGGGTACTCACAGGAACAGGCAGGAGAAATTCAAGGCGCTTCAAGCCTCAAAAACCAGCTATTCATCAATGTCGGCGGCGGGCTATTCAGCACACTACTAATGATGATCTTGGCCTACACGTTCATCAGCACAGTCGGACAGGGATGGCTGGCAGCAGCCGCTTACGGAAGCTTCCTCACCGGAACAGTGAGCATGCCCATTCCACCGTGGTTCAGCAACCTCGCAGCGGTCCTATCCGACAACCCGATACTGATCTTTCTGATGATAATCGGGATTCTGCTTAACGCTCTTCAAATTGTGTTCAACGTCATCGTTGGCTGGACAAGAGTCAGTGTCGCAATGTCAATTGACGGTGTGCTGCCAAAGTTTCTCAGCAGCGTCAATAGCCGCACACACACTCCGGTCGTTGCCCATGTCATCTTCTTGATCTTGGGCGGCTTCGTGATGAGCTACGTGTACAATTTCGTCCCAGGATACATCCTTCTAACTCTAGCAGTAACGGCTGTGGCTACCGTGTTCTACATAGGAACAGCATTTGGCGGTGCAATCTTCCCTTGGACTAGGAAGGAGACGTATGACACATCACCCATAGCAAAGTACAAGATCGCTCGCATTCCCGTCATAACGATCTGTGGCATAGTCGCGACGCTCTTCAGCGCCTGGATGCTGTTTTACTACATCACGATACCAGGACTGGGCGTGATAAACTTCGAGAACCCCACTTCGGCAATAATTATGCTAGGGATCTTCGTCTTCTGGCTCGCCTACTTCTTCGTGCGACGCTGGTATCTCAAGAGAATCGGCATCAACCTTGACTTGGCCTTCAAGGAGGTCCCCCCAGTATAGGGGGGTTCCCATCTTTTCTTCGTTCAGCCCGACGTAAACTGATAACTAAGCACCTTATCCTTCATAAGATTAACAATCACGCCGCGAAGAATCCCTGACTGATATTCCGAACCAGGATTGATGCAAGTAGTCTTATCGATCTTAACCGCGTTTTTCGCTTCATGAATGTGCCCACACAGCATGAGAAGGGGCTTGACTTTCTGGATCGCCTCGCGAACGGCTGTGCTCCCGACTGGAATGAGAACCTGTTGGCCTCCTTCAACCACCGGCTTTGGTGGATCGAACGACTCATCAAGTTTCGGCGCCAGATCCAAACCGGAGTCGAAGGGCGGCACATGGACATTGAAGATGCAGCTCAAAGGCTCAGTCACCGAGTGGAGGACCGCCTCCAGTCTTGTTGCGAGCTCATCCTCTCCGCATTCCCGAGGAGTCTTCCAAGGCGTGGGCGTACTCCACCCAAGGCTCACCATCTCGTGTCCGCCAGCTACTGTGATTTGCCTTCCGTCTACGTTCACGAAGTGTTCCGTTGACTCTACCTTGTCGAGTATTTCCTGCTTGTCGTCATTCCCGCCTGTCCAATAGCACTTGATTCCGAGAGGAGCAAGATTCTCCTCGGCAAGAGAGGCCCAATGTTTTAGGCGGTCAACCATAAGTCGGTCGAATAGGGCAGAAATCTTTCCTTCGTCAGTTCGAAGCGAAGCGTATTCGTTTTCAGAAACACGAGTTGGATACAACCCTGCATTCATTATTCGAGTTTCAAGCTCAGCCAACTGGTCCGCCCGCACGTCCGAGAACTCTTGTCCTTGGAAATTGAAATGGTAGCCGCCGCCATCATTTTCAACAACAGGAACAATGGTCTTTCCCGTAATGTCCCCACCCATGATCAAGACGTCAACTTCATAGAAGCTGGCCGTTGCGAGAAACTTTCGGAAAACGACTTCCGAAGCGTGGACATCTGTGGAAAAGAAAATTCTGAAAAACTTTCGCTTCGCCTTTTTATCCGGCATCTTGAAGTCCAGAGCTTCCGGTTCCACAATTATGCGCAATTAAGCGTTTGGAGAGGCTATAGCCACGGTTGATGTCAAGGTGGCTTCGCAAATGCAACTCAATCCAGTGTGTTCAATGCGAATACTACAAATATCGTAACTAGGCTCTTTCCGCCAGCCACCAGATGACTCTCATTGGAACACGCAAAGGACGCCGCCAAGCGCGAATTGCTAATGAAGGCCGAGGGCGAAAGGATAGTCAACGAAGGAAGAATGCGCAATCTGCATCTGCGGCTCTTGGGCGCCATTGCCTTCCAGGTTCGCTGCCCGAAGTATAGTTATTTCACTGCGAAATTGCACCGAGAACTTTCAGATATTGACTTCGCAGCCTACAATAGGCAACGGGCACAGATCGAAAAGATGATGCGCGAATTTGGCTATGCTGATCAACCCATGGTCACGGCGCTCTTCGGGTACCGACGCCTGATTTGGGACAATCAATCGAACGGTCTTCACGTCGACATTTTCTTCGACAAACTGGAAATGAACCATGACATTTCGTTCGATGGCCGCCTTGAGAGCGAAGAACTCACCATCCCGCTAGTAGACATGCTACTTGAAAAAATGCAGATCGTCCACATAAACGAGAAGGACATAATCGACACCATTATGCTTCTGCGCGAACATTCGGTCGGCAATCCCAGCCCCGAGACTGTCGATACAGAATATCTGGCGAGGCTCCTCGCGAATGACTGGGGATTCTACTACACGGTCACCACGAATCTGAACGTTGTGAAGAGTAAGCTTTCGTCTTATCCTGAGCTCACTCAGGAAGACCGCGACGACGTCGCGCGCAAGATAGAGCAACTTCTCGAAAACATCGAGAACAAACCAAAGACGTTGGCTTGGAAGCTCAGAGCAAGGGTCGGTGCAAAGAGCAAATGGTACAAGGACGTCGAGGACGTAAACCGTTGAACGCGGATGCTTCGGCGGATTAAGACAAATCTGGAGAGATCCTCTTGCCAGTTCTCTCCGAAGTGACCTACAATCCATCGGTACTTAAGCTCCTGATTAATGGCGAGTGGACCGACTCGGATTCGACGGAACATCTTCCAGTCATGAATCCGGCCACAGGCACACAGATAACGAAAGTTCCTCTGGCTTCAAGGGCTGATGTTGAGAGAGCTGTTCGATCGTCCCATGAGGCGTTCGAGAAGTGGAAGGAAGCTCCGGTCTCCGAGAGAGCACAACTTCTGTTCAGAATGAAGGCCGTCTTGGAGGATCACTTTGAGGAACTCGCTCGGATCAACACCCAGAATCACGGAAAGACGGTGGTTGAGAGCAGAGGGGACGTTAGGCGTACCATTGAGAATGTTGAGGCGGCGATCGCGGCCGGCTATACGCTCGCAAAGGGAGAGCAGATTGACTCGGTCTCGCAAGACGTTGACGAGGGAACCTTGAAGGAGCCGCTCGGGGTTTTCGGGATCATTTGTCCGTTCAACTTTCCACTCATGGTCCCATTCTGGTTTGTACCATACGCAATCGTGCTAGGATGCACGGTCGTCGTGAAGCCCAGCGAAGTCACGCCAGCGCCGATGGCCTTCGCCGCGGAGATTCTTCAGAAGGAGGCCAAAATTCCAGCGGGAGTCATGAACATCGTTCACGGAAGTCAAGAGACCGTGGAAGCCTTGATCTCTCATCCCAAAATCAAGGGAGTAACCTTCGTTGGCTCGACAAACGTCGGCAGAAGGGTCTACAGGCTCGCGGGAGAGCATGGCAAGAGAGCAATCGTTCAGGCAGGGGCCAAGAATTCCATCCTAGTCATGCCTGACGCGAATCTGCCAGAAGCGGTAGAATCTTGCTTGTCTTCTTTCTTCGGCAACGCGGGACAACGGTGTCTAGCAGGCGCAAACCTGCTTGTGTCGTCAGACGTTCGCAAAGAGCTATCTCAGAAATTTACCAAGCGAGCAGAGGCGATCAAGCTAGGCTACGGCCTCGACGAATCCGCCGAGATGGGACCTCTAGTTTCCAAGAGGGCAAGAGAGCGAACATTACACTACATGGAACAAGGAGAATCAGAGGGAGCAAAGCTCATCTTGGACGGAAGGCGAAGCCGGGTTCCGGGATACGAGAACGGCTACTTTCTCGGCGCCACAATCTTCGACGCGGTCAGTCCGGATATGGTGATCGCGAAGGACGAAATCTTCGGCCCCGTAGCCAACATCATCGAAGTTCCGAGCCTTGACCAGGCTATAGATCTGATTAACAGAGGCACGAATTACGGTAACGCTGCGAGTATCTTCACAAGCAGTGGTGCCGCGGCGAGGGAGTTCAGAAGGCGAGTTCAAGCTGGCAATATCGGAATCAACGTTGGCGTTGCCGCGCCCGTCGGCTACTTCCCCTTCGGCGGAATGAGAGATTCATTCCTCGGCGTCCTGCATGGACAAATGGATTCCGTCGACTTCTTCACTGACAGAAAGGTCGTAATCTCCCGTTGGAGCCGCTGACAGGGGAACGCGCCCGATCGATGGGACAGGGAAGCTGGACGGTGTCACTTGCGTTCGCCTGCTTCCAGCACAGTGATTTCCACGACTTCTCCTCTGTATAGTGGATTGTCGTATCGTCTTCCGTGACGCTGTCGTCTTCATTTTGTGGTTTTCGAAGCTTAGGTACAGCACGTCAGCCATCGTCGTAATCTATCCAGAAGGATTTGGATGGCAGTTTGAGGAGATGCGGCATGGCCTTCATGACTGATTGGATATTCACCGCCTGCCAAGTCTTCTCAACACCGCGCTCTTGGTTTTTCCGCGGACGATGAAACATCACTCATGGACTCTCCTTACGTCCTTGAGGCGGTCAAAGTGCTTGTCGAAACTGTATAATTCCTCGATGCCGTTCGCTTTCATCAGGACGTATACGACAGCGTCGTTTAGACCAATGCTCGCTGCCTCTACAACCTCGACAGCATCCACATAGTCCTCTCTTGCTGCTGCTAAGATTGAAATTGACGGTGAGTGAATCAAGTCCTGCATGATGAGTTGGCTATCTGAAATGGGCATTGAAGCTTCCACGATATTCGCCACTTCGGAAAGATGCACAAGACTGGATACCGCTTTCTCGCCAGCATCTATTCGTTGCACAATCGCCTTCGCTGTTCTTTTTTGTTTCAGCAATCTCACTCGAGATAGCTCTTCCCGCTTTAAGGTAGGCGTACAGGAAGACCGAGGCGTCGACGAATCTCATTTGCCGTGTCTGCCCAGAACCGCTTTCTTGAATCGTGAATAGTCAGCGAAGTCTTTCGAGTCAACATCCACTTTGACCGAGTCAAAGTATCGAGTCAAATCCGGCTTAGTCCTTGGCTTCACCAGCAATACATCTCCCTTCTCGATAACAAGCACCTCGCTGACCCCTTGGAGCTTCCCGCTCCTCCAGCGCGCGGGCAGGGATATTCGCCCCTGTGCGTCTACTCGCCTTACCTCTGCCAAGCAGATCCCCAATTTAGTCGTTCTTTCCCCAATCGCACGACATATTTGGATTCGTAGGTATGGGGATGGATGAATGTGGTTCTCCGAATGATGTTGCCTTAGTGTTGTTGAGACATTACCCAGAACTGAAGGGGCGGGCGGGCTGTTCGGTTCCGTTGCGACAGGTCAGTTCACCCAGATAGTTCTCTTGTTCGTGAACTCTAGCATGCCGTAGCGTGAGAGTTCAACTCCCAACCCGCTCTCCTTGACTCCGCCGAATGGAAGGCGGGGGTCTGAAGCAACAATTTTGTTAATGAATACTAGTCCCGCTTCGATGTGGGGAACAAGCTTCTCTGCATTAGCTGGGTCGCCCCAGATTGAGGCGCCTAGTCCGAAGGGAGTTTCATTCGCCAGCTTGATTGCCTCTTCCGTGGTCTTGAATTTCTTCAGTATGGCGACGGGTCCGAAAATTTCCTCGTCGAAGTTTGATTCGATTCTTGCAATTGTTGGAGGAATGAAATTGCCTCCAAGGTCTTCTTGTAGCTCTTCCACGGAACCGAGGCGTTTCAGTCTCTTGACTTGATCGGCTACCATCTCCTTTTGTTCTTTGCTTGAGAGCGGTCCAAGGAATGTGCTTTTGTCGAGTGGATCTCCGATCGCAACCTTCGAAAACTCCTCCTTCATGCCTTCGTAGAAGTCGTCGAAGACGCCATCCTGGACTATGAACCTCTTCGATGCAATACATGACTGCCCGTTGTTCTGCATTCGTGCAAAAGCGCAGTTCTTCACAGCTTGATCTAAGTTAGATTTGTCCAGCACTATGTAGGGATCTGATCCTCCCAATTCGAGGACCACTTTCTTGAGGTGCCTTCCCGCCTCCTCAGCGACCATTTTTCCGACGTCGGTCGATCCGGTCAGCGACACGCCGTCTGCGAACTTGATTGCTTCCTTTGCGTTTGCCCCGCGGGTCACCGTGGATTTGAATACATCAAGTCCGAAGATTTCGCTTAGTTTCAGACTCGTCCCGGAAACTATGGAGGCGTGCTTCAAGAGAACGGCGTTCCCTGCCGTCAGGGCTGGAATGGCTGCTCTGATGAACTGCCATGCCGGGAAGTTCCAGGGCATGATGAGGAGGATGACTCCGAGCGGGTCGAATCTGATGTAGCTCTTCTTCGCATCTGTCTGCACCTCTTCAGGAGAGAGGAATTTCGCTGCGTTCTCAAGCATGTAATCGATCGTCCACAGGCACTTCTTCAGCTCTGCTTCGCTTTGGGAAACGGGTTTGCCCATCTCGCTGCTCATCAGTGTGGCGAGCTCATTGCTTGCGGAAGCGAATCTGCTTCTGACCTGTCTCAGATCCCGCAGCCTTGTGTTAAGGTCAAGTTTCCACTCGTGTTGAGCCTCCCTCAACGTCGCTATTTTGGCTCTGACATCGTCAAGGCTTTCTTCAGGATACTCTTGCAGAATTTTCTCGGTGTAAGGGTTAACAGTTCGGATCGTCAGACCAATGCCCCCATCCAGTTAGAGGGATTTCACTGCTTTCTCGTAAATGTCAAGTCCTCGATCCAGCAAGTTTTGACTTATCACGAGAGGCGCCATGAAACGCAGTACGTTCCCGAAGTGTCCGCATGTGTGCATGAGCAAGCCGTTCTCAAACATCACCCTTCTCGCCTTAACCGCGAGATCCTTCGATGGTGCCCGGGTTTGTTTCGACTCAACGACCTCGTTGCCGATCATGAATCCCACTCCTCTGACCTCGCCAATCTTGCTACTGGACGATGCGACCTTCTCGAATCGTGACTTCGCCTTCTCCCCGAGATTGGTGACTCTGGAGAGAAGGTTCTCTCGTTTGATGTACTCGATGCTTGCTGCTCCGGCAGCTGTGGCGATAGGGTTCCCGCGGTATGTTCCGAGGTGAAATGCCTCTGGAATCGTTTCGTCATAATCTTCCCGATAGGCAATCAGCGAGAGCGGCATCCCGGCGCCGACGGACTTGGAGATGCACATTATGTCCGGTTTTGTTCCAGTGAGTTCACATCCCCAAAACTTGCCCGTTCTCCCGAACCCCGTCTGCACCTCGTCAATGACTAGGGGAATCTGGAACCTGTCAGCTATCTCCCGCAGGCCTGGGAGGAAATCGTCGGGCGGGACAACATAACCCCCCTCACCCAGAACTGGTTCAAGAATGATGCCCGCTGGGTCGTCTAAGCCAGAGTGCTCGTCAACTAGCAAATGCTCAAGGTATCTGAGAACCACTTTTCCCTCGTCCCCCTTCTCCGCGGGAAACGGAAACCTGTAGGAATACGGGTAGGGCAGATGAAACACCCCCAGCCGCACTGTTCCAGAGGTCTGGAGATATTTGCGGCTCGAGGTGAGACTCACGATTCCCTGATGAACCCCGTGATACGCTCCTTCAAAAGCGATCATCGTGCGCTTGCGCGTGACATGTTTTGCGAGACTGATTGCGGCCTCACAAGCATCAGCGCCAGTCACTGTGAAGAGGAATCGTGAGTGGTCGCGTAGAGGAGGTGGCATGACGGAGTTGATCTTCTCCATGAAATCAATCCGACTCGGCGTCGGTATTTCCAGGGCGTGCCAGATTCGATTCATTTGCGCTTGTACGGCTTCGTTGACAAACGGGTTGTTATGTCCGAGGTTCAGTACGCATATTCCAGAGAGCCAGTCGATGTAGAGATTCCCATCCACGTCCTTTATCGTTGCACCCTTCGCTGAATCAATCGCGAACGGAAACGCCTTGCTGTAAATCACGGCGCGAGTCTCCAAAGCCCGCTGCTTTGCAAGGAACTCCTGCGATCTTGGACCGGGCGGCTTGACGGTTATGAGAGGAGCCTGCTCGTAACTCACTTCCTGAGTTTCAACCAAAACATATCAGTGCTCGCTATTCGCGACGGAATCAAGTTAAACCTTATTGCTCGCAAGCATCGCGTGGAAATTGAGCGTCTAGATTTCGAACTCACTGCTGTCAGGAGAAAGGGATTTTACGAGCCTGAAAACCTCGTGAGAACATGTGAACATAGCATGAAGTTTGGAGTATGCATTCCCAACTACGGTGAAACCTCTACTGTGGAAGGTCTAAGGACCGTGGCTCTTGAGGCCGAGAAGACTGGTTACAGTTCCGTCTGGTGCACGGATCACGTTCTCATGCCGACTCACAGCGGGACTCCTTACGAGAGGATTCTCGACAGCCTCACATCCCTAGCCTACCTCGCCCCACTCACCAGCACCGTGAAACTGGGCATATCATCGCTGATCACTGCGATGCGCAATCCAGTCATCGTGGCCAAGCAGCTCGCCACGATCGACCAGCTGAGCGGGGGAAGAGTAATGCTTGCCACAAGCGCGGGTTGGAACGAGCGCGAATTCACACACGTTGGCGTGAACTTCCATGACAGGGGAAAGAGACTCGACGACTCAATCAGGTTGATCAGAACACTCTGGAATGACGAAAAGCCAAGCTTTGAGGGCAAGAGGATTCCGCACAAGTTCAGCGATGTCGTGTTTGAGCCGCGTCCCGTCCAAAAGCGGCTCACAATCTGGATAGGCGGCTATAGCAAAGCCGCGATGAACAGGGCCGCCCGTCTCGGAGATGCGTGGCATCCAAACGCTCTGCCCTTCGAGGTTTTCAGAAGGATGGTCGCTGAATTTAGACGCCTTGAGGGCGCCGGCGATAAGGAGGTTTGCGTCAGGATTGGGCTGAACATGAAGGCGGCTCAATCTGTTTACACTGGACCGCAAGGGGAACTGCGGTTGCTACTAACTGGCGATATGGAGGAGAATCAGCGAACGATTTCCGAACTGGAGAAGCTCGGAGTGACGCAGATGATCGTCGCGCCCAGCCCAGATGGAAAAGTACCAATCTCTAACCAAGTCGAAAGTCTAAGGCTACTTGCAGAGGGAGCCATACGGAAAGCAGGATACATAGCCTAGAGCATGACCCAGACCGACAAGAACATCCACGAACCTAGTAGATTTGTCTACTCAATCCTAGCCGTTGCACTTGCAGAAACTGCGACCCTACGACTCAACGACTTCGGCTGACCTGATTCTCACTACTTGAAGAGGTCGGTCTCCGTTGTCGGTCTGAACCTTCCTATCGTGCCGTGTTTCAGATCTGCCGCGAACTGATTTCATGGGATCCGTAACCGAGAAATTGCGAGAGACCCTCTACCTCGTCGAGTAAGTTGACGAGGGTCATAGTTCTCCTGTCGGGTGGGATCGACTCGGCGACTGCATTGTACTTGACGAGGCGGGAGCCGGTGGAGGTCTTCACTATGAACATGGTCTACGAAGAGGCTTATGATAGTGAGGCGGAGGCTTCGAAGCGACTCGCGAAAGCGGCCGGGGTTAAGGAGCATTTCAGCGTTTACCTTCCTTTCTTCAAGCATCTTGAAGGCCTCTACCATCCTCCACAGTCGCAGGTTGTGTCGCAGGCTTATGTGCCGGCGCGCAACGTGGTGTTCTATGGGGTCGCCGCGGCTTACGCGGAGGCTCTGGATGCCGAAAGGATAGTGTTCGGTTCCAACGCGGACGATGCGAGGGAGCTGCCCGACGCGAGCCAGAGCTTCATCCAGGCGATGAATGAACTGATCAGGATTGGAACAAGAACTGGAGTTGAGGGTGGGTCGATTGAGATCGTGAACCCGCTGATCGAGTACAGCAAGGTTGAGGTCTTAAAGTTGGCCGTTAGGCTTGGGGTTCCATTGGAGATGACATGGAGCTGCTACGAGAATCGTGTGACGCCATGTGGTAAGTGTCGCGGTTGCGTCACAAGATTGAGGGCCTTTGAGGAGGCGGGACTTGAGGATCCTTTGGAGCCGGGTTCGCGGTCTGGGAGTGCTGATGTTCTTGGGAAATTGGGCGGTGGGACGCGGAATCCATAAAAGCCTTTGTGAGTCTCCGCGGTGCCTATGGATGGAACGCTACTCATTTTCCAGTGGAACTTCAGCCGTCGCCGTTGAGAACGATAACGCATTTCCTCAACAGGTTAATACACGATTTTATACAATTCTGTCGAAAACTATTAAAGTGCATGAACGGGTGCATGAACGGGCTAGGACGAATTCTCACCTTCTGAGGCGAGGAAACGAAATTGACAGGTCATGCTGAATCATCGAGCGTGAAACCCGCATTATCTCTAAAAATCATCCAGATCCGTAAACGCGACGGACGAATCGTCCCATTCAACCGCGAGAAGATCACGAGCGCCATATATCGCGCCATCGTCGCCACAGGCAGCCGGGATCACGCGCTCGCCGAATCCCTCTCGCTCCGAGTGGCAGAGATTCTCGACGAGAAATACGGGAGCGAGGCCATCCCCGCCGTTGAAGATGTTCAGGACATCGTCGAGAAGGTGCTCGTTGAGAACGGCCAAGCGAAAGTGGCGAAGACGTACATAATCTACCGCCAGAAGAGAGCGGAGATTCGGCGGGAGAAGCAGCGTATCCTCGAGAAGGATGCGATCGACGAAGTAGACAAAGTGTTCGACCTCAACGCCCTGCGGGTGCTCAAGGCGAGGTACCTGAAGAAAGACGAGACAGGAAAGCTTACTGAGACACCGAAGCAGCTGTTCACGAGGATCGCGGTGCACGCGGCACTTCCAGATTTACTGTACGACTCCGAGATTTACGACACAGCCAAGAAGCAGCGGCCGCAACCTGTAGAAGCCTTCGATCCAATGGAATTTCATGAGAAGATCGCTGTGGGCGAATACTCGCTCAATCGGTTCCACCTTGAAGCCCTCAAACGGATGTACGATCGATTCAGCCGCGAGGGAGCAATGAAAGTTGGCTGGTCGAGGTTCCTTGAAATGCTCCAGACCGGCTATTTCAACAAATACGCCAAGTCGATCGACGCGTTCTATGAGCTGATGGTTTCGAAGAAGTTCATGCCAAACACTCCAGCCATTGCGAACTTCGGAAACGTGCTGGGCATGGGGTCGGCATGTTTCGTGTTGGACGTGGATGATTCCATTGAGAGCATCATGGAGACTTTGAAGCAGACCGCGGTCGTCTTCAAAGCCGGAGGTGGAATGGGCTATAATTTCTCGAAACTCCGACCCGAAGGCGACTTCGTCAGTTCCACCTCTGGCGTCGCCTCCGGTCCAATCAGTTTCATGATGCTCTTCGACACGATGACCGACGTGATCAAGCAGGGTGGAATCAGACGAGGCGCGAACATGGGCATATTGAACAGCAACCATCCTGACATCGAGAAGTTCGTCACAGCGAAGAAGGGGAACAAGGCGCTCAGAAACTTCAACATCTCGGTGCTACTAATGCCAGAATTCTGGGAATGCTACAACAAGAACAAACCGTATCAGTTGACTAACCCGCGAACGCGCGAGGTGGTTCGCGAAGTCAACCCAAGGCTTCTGTTCGACATGATCGTCTATCAGGCTTGGGAGAGCGCTGAGCCCGGAGTCATCTTCTTTGATCATGTGAACGAGCACAATCCCTTCTACAAGCATCTCGGTCCCATAGTAACCACCAACCCCTGCGGCGAGGTCCTGCTCTACCCGAACGAATCCTGCAACTTGGGCAGCATTAACGTATGGGCGTTCGTGAAACGCGACGATGACGGAAAAGTCACTTACGACTGGGATGGGCTGCGCGACGCTGTCGATCTGGGTTCGAGATTTCTGGACAACGTAATCGACGTGAATAACTTCCCGCTTGCGACGATCGAGCAGATGACCCTTGCCACGCGGAAGATTGGGCTCGGCGTGATGGGGCTGGCTGATTTGCTGTTTGAGCTGCGCCTGCCCTACAGCAGCGACGAGGGCAGAAAATTCATGGAACAGTTAATGGAGTTTCTGAATTACCATTCGAAGCTCACGTCCGTTGAGTTGGCGAAGGAGCGGGGATCGCTTCCTTACTATGACAAGAGCTTCTACCCTGAGGGGAAGCTTCCGTTCGCGGGCTTCTATGAGCGGCGATCTTGGCATTTCGATTGGGACAAGATAGCCGGAATGGTCAAGCAGCATGGTGTGCGTAACGGGTACACGACCGTAATCGCCCCGACTGGGAGCATCTCGATGATAGCGGGATGTAGCAGTGGAATCGAGCCTGTATACTCGCTCGTGTACGAGAAGAACGTGAAGGTGGGGAGCTTCTACTACATCGACCCCGTCTTCGAACGAGTCATGACCGAGGAAGGCCTATTCGGCGAGGACTTGCTTCGAGACGTCACCGAGCACGGTGGATCGATTCAGAGGATCAGCTACATTCCTGACGATCTCAAGCGAATGTACATCACGGCGATGGACATCCGACCCGAAGACCACATCCGAGCACTCGCAGCTTTCCAGAAATGGACAGATTCCTCGATCTCGAAGACCAACAACTTCCCAGCGAATGCAACAGTCGAGGACATGCGGGAATCCTATCTCCTAGCCTACAAGCTAGGATGCAAGGACGTCACCGTGTTCAGGGACACATCGATCCAGGGACAGGTGCTGGTGGCTGCCCGCAAGACGCCGGAACCAAGAAGAGCGCAGCACAACCTATCAAACGACCAGCCCATGCGCAACCCGCAGGTAATCACGGTGCCGCTGGCGGGCGCGTCGGGTGGCACGGAGGAGATCAAGGTATGTCCACAATGCCAGACGTCCGTCGTGTACCAAGAAGGCTGCTACACGTGCCCCGAGTGTGGATGGGGCGCATGCTCCTAACCGCCTAACTCCCCCTCTCCACCACCCTCACTCGTCCTTGGGCCCCTAAGAGCGGAAACGATCACCGCAAATCCGTTGATCGCGGCGAAGGCGTAGAACGCATACCTGATCGCTCCCAAGAGCTGCGCAACCTCCGCGACCTCGCCTAGTCTCGAGGCGTCCACTATGTCCGCCAGCCGATCGTAGGGCATTACTAAAGTCATCATGCTCAGCGTTAGTGGAATGCTCACTACGCTGCTCGTGTTGATTATCGTACTCCTAACCCCGGCGCCCACACCGCGCCGTTTGGGTGGGACGGATCCCATCACAGAACTCGCGTTAGGCGACCGGAACATTCCGATTCCTAACCCCGCTGACGCCAACGCCCCAGCGATGTAGAGCGCGTCAGTCTCGGCGGTGAATGTACTGAAGACCAATAGAGCAATGCTGGTTATCGCCAATCCGAGCGTGCTAAGGCCCCGAGCCCCATACTTGTCGGACAGACGACCACTTATCGGACCGATCACGATCAGCGTAAAATCCATCGGGATCAGAGAAATCCCCGTCTCAAACGCCGTGTACCCCTTCACAAGTTGAAAGTAGAGCGAGAGTTCAAACGCCAGCGCAGCAAACGCCACACCGTTCAGCAGATTCGTGAGATTGCCCAACGTGAACAAACGAATCTTCAGTAGGCTAAGGTCCAGCACGGGTTGGCTGACGCGTCGTTCGTGGGCGAAGAAAACAGCGAACAAGGCGATGCTGACGGCCGAAAGCACCTGCGTCTGTGGGGAACAGAGGTCTCCGAGTGTTAGGGCTAGGAGGATGATCGTTAGCGCGGTGGAGAAGAGCAATGCTCCGGGATAGTCGAACCTCTCTCCCTCACTGCGCCCGTACAACTCCTTCAACCGCCTCCGCGACCACACAGTTCCAAAGATGCCTACGGGCACGTTAACCCAGAACAGGGAACGCCAGCCGAAGAGGCCAATCAAGATTCCGCTGATCGTGTACCCGACAATTGTTCCGGCGTTGATGGCCATTTGATTGATGCCTATTGCAGTTCCAAGCTCGCTGGTGGGAAACGCGTCAACCAGCAGTGCCATCGTGTTAACGAATAGGAGCGCGGCTCCGAATCCTTGGATCAGCCTTGAGATTATGAGCGTTTCAGCGTTGGGCGCGAATCCACAGAGGGCGGAGCCAATAGTGAAAACCGCGAAGCCAGCATTGTAGAGTTTCACGCGTCCCATGATATCGGCAACGCGACCTATGGTTACGAGAAGAATTGTGATCATCAACCGATAGCCTGTAATCACCCAGATTCCTGCGAAGAGCGAGGTGTTCAGGTCCTCGATCACGGTAGGCAGGCCAACAACGACCTTGCTGGCGTCGAGCGTGGCCATGAAGATTCCAACGGTCGTCACCGTCAGAACAGTCCACTTGTAATCCAACTACGGAAAGACCTTCTATCCTCTGCTGAAGTCCGCAGACAGTCTCTAATTTCTGCGGGCCTGCCCTACAGTTGGCATAGAATAAACCTAACCCGAAACAACTCTATAGCAGATGCTAACCATCGCAACTCAGAGCGACCCTCGATGAATAGACGCTTACTTGGAATTGTGAATAAGATCAGAAACCGTGAGCTTAGAAAGAAAGTGCGGGATCTGCTGGAGAATCCGACCATTAGGATTGGTGGGAAGACCTACTCTGGAATTTCTCTTGATGACTCCCCCGCGAGCATAAGACGCCACCACAGCTACGAGGGCGGCTTCATCGAACACACTTTGGCTCTCTACGAGCTCTGCACAAGCCTGTCTCGAATAGTGCAGAAGATCTATGGATGTAGAGTTGATTCTGACCTTGTTATTTGCGGAGTGCTGCTGCACGACATCTTCAAGCCCGCAACCTACCAGCGGTCAGGGAAGGATGGATATCGCCGCTCGAACCTCGCTGAGCGAATCGATCACCTGACACTCGCGAGTGCGGAGCTCATTCGGCGAGGATTCCCGCTCGATGCGGTGCATGTTGTCACCGCGAGTCACGGGTATCAGTTTGGGCCAATAGGCCCCATGACCATTGAGGCCCTAATCTGCCACTTGGGTGACTATGCGGAAGCGAAGCTGAACGGGGACGTTCTGAGCGCAGCGCGTTTCATGGTTCGCGAGGCGACGGGAGCGGAACCGCAAAGCCTCAGCGGGAAAGAGGCGTTCGCGATTGTGAGGCTGAAGACCGACAAGGGTTGGGAAGGCCTCAAACGGCAACTCTCGACCAAGAGGCACGAGGCAGAGTAGCTACTGGGGCATCGATCTCGATTGGCATTGACTGACGATGTCTGGAGGGCAGTCATTCAAGCGATTGAAGCTGCCATGCCTGAGTATGACCCAGTGAATCAGAAGGTCTCTCTAGGCCGCGCCCAGAAGGCACGTGAATACGCTGCGGAACAGCTCCAGCTTGGGGGTGAGATGCTGATCCTTGACGCGGGAATCGGTCCCGGAACCATGGCGGAAGTTGTCCTTAGAAAGGCGGATGGCGTGAGGGTTGTGGGCTTGGACGTCTCTGCGACACTGTTGAATGCTGCACGCGAAAGACTCGAACTCGGGTTTGGCTCCAGAGTGCATTTTGTACGAGGAGTCTTCGAAGCTCTACCTCTCAGGAATGGAATCTTCCAGCGGATTACGAGCGCGTATGCCTTTCGTGATGCAAGGGATCGTGCGACGGCGATTGAAGAACTGGCAAGAGCGAGCGCTGGTGAGGGGGTCTTCGGGATAGTTGACCTTGGGAAGCCGAATAGTCGGGTGAAGAGAATCTTCATCGACCTGTATGTAAAGTACCTGATGCCCGTAATCGCGAAGTTGTCGATGTCCAATGCCATCGTGGGCAATCCGTGGCGGATGATCTATCCCACCTACCAAGCTCTGGGCAATAACGAAGAACTTGTCGAAGCCTTGAGGATCAAGTTTCGCGATGTGCGAATCAAGGAATTCCTGCTCGGTGGCGTGATATTCGTCTCCGCCAGCAAGACATTCGCTGATGACTCTTAGCGAGCCAGCACAGTTTGATCAGCGGAAATCTCGCATAGGAGTGAGTTCTTATGCCTTCTCACCGCGACTCTCTGACGATATGAATTGCGCCATCTTCTTGATTCCCGTCTCGATACGCTGATCGGACTCGGTGACAAATGTTAGTCGTATGTGGTTGCGTCCGTTGTCTCCGAAGAACCGACCTGGTATGACTGCAACGCCTGTTTGTTTGAGTAGGCGCGAAGCGAAGGCTTCTTCGTTCATGTTGAGTTTCGAGAAGTATGGGTGCATGTCGACGAAGAAGTAGAAGGCCCCTTGAGGTTTTGCTGTTTTGGCGAGGGGTAGGTTCTGATTGAGCAATGTGGCCATGAGATCGCGCTTTCTGAGGTATTGTGGGAGAATAGTGTTTTTGATGAATGATTCCTTCATGTTCTCATTGAGAAATCGCACCAAGGCGAATTGGCCGAGTGTTTCTGGCGCGAGGGTGCTGTACTGTTGCATCTTCTCCATAGAATCGACTATCGAAGAAGGGGCGAGAGTATAGCCAAGCCTCAGGCCGGGGATGCATGCCTCTTTCGAGAAACTGCAGACTGTTGCAGTCCGATCTTTGGCATTCGCGTTGTGGCTTATCCAGACGTGCTCGCCTTCGTACACGAAGTGCTTGTAGATGTCGTCGCTGATGATCCAGAAGTCGAAGTCTACAGCCAAATCAACCAGTGTCTTCACGAAGTCTTCTTTGAGGATTCTTCCCGTGGGGTTGTCCGGTGAGAGTGCGATTACTGCCTTCGTCCTCTTCGAAACGACTTTCTTCAGTTCCTCTCCGTCTGGCTGATAGCCTTCATCGACGGACACTGGCAGGTACCTTGGTTTTCCTTGGGCGAGTTCAATCATCTCCTTGTACCCTAAGTAGGTCGGGTCGGTGAGTACGACCTCGTCCCCTGAATCAACTAGGGACATTACAATGTTGTAGATCGCTTCGGTTGCTCCGGTGGTTACGATTATTTCCGTCGCCGGGTCGAAGCTTATGTGACCGTATTTTCTGGCATCTTCAGCTATGGCTTCTCGCAATTCGGGGATGCCACGTGTTCCAGTGTAGCTGCAGCTCCTGAGAGGGTTGTTTTGTAGGAGCTTGGTGAACTCCTCTAGAAAACCAACGGGAGGTGGAAGACTTGGTGCTCCTCCGCCAAAGGATATCATATCCCGCTGTCCCCGAGCCTCGTCGAGAAGCCCGGCGACTCTTCTGATGGGGGACATGTGGATCTTTTTGATTCTCTGTGACTGGTTGCGCATCAGTGAGTCGTTACTGCTGAAAGGCTGTGCAGTTTTTACCGTTTGCTATGGTGGGTTCGAACTCGAAAGTGGAAAAGTGTGGTACGGAGCGGTGCTCAGCGAAGGATGAGCCGAGCTAGCCTACTTGGCTGGGGATAGTGTACTGGCTCCAGCCATGTAAGGTTGGACAACCTCGGGGACCGAGACCGAACCGTCCTTCGCCTGATAATTTTCCAAGATGGCCACAAGCGCGCGTTCGGTGGCGACGAGAGTGCTGTTCAATGTATGAACCCATCTTGTTGGCTCGTCCGGGCGATCCCTGAAGCGAACCTTCGAACGGACCGCTTGATACGCAGTGCAGTTGCTGCAGGAAGCCATTTCACGATATTTCCCTTGCCCAGGCAACCATGCCTCCAGATCGTACTTCTTGGCTGCGACGGTTCCAAGGTCGCCTGTGCAGACATTCACAATGCGGTACGGTATCTTTAGCAGTTGGAAGAACTCCTCGGCGTTGGCGATCATCTTCTCGTGCTCTTCCCAAGAGAGCTCGGGACGGGAGAACACAAACTGCTCAACCTTCTCGAACTGGTGAATCCTGAAAATCCCTTTCGTATCCCTTCCATGTGCTCCTGCCTCCTTTCTGAAGCAGGGGCTAACGCCGCCATATCTCAGTGGAAGCTTCTGTCCGTCGAGGATCTCATCCAAGTGCTGTGCAAGGAGTGGGTGTTCTGCGGTGCCGATCAAGTATAGATCTTCGTTCTCGATCTTGTAGATCACGTCTTCGAAGTCAGCGAGCGCAACTGCGCCGCCGATGGCTTCCTTCTTCAGCATATATGGCGGCTGAACCAGCTTGAACCCTCTCTTTTCGATGAAGTCTATTGCAAATTTGATGAGTGCGTAGTTGAGCTTCACTAGGTCGCCTCGCAAGTAGTAGAATCGTGCTCCCGCAACCTTGGCGCCTCTCTCCAAATCCAACAAACCTAGTCGTTCTGCGAGATCTATGTGATCAAGTGGTTTGAAATCGAACTTGGGCAGAGTCCCCCATTTCCTGACTTCGACATTGTCGTTCTCGTCTTTGCCGAAGGGTACGCTCTCATGTAGGATGTTGGGCAGATTCATCAGACTGTCTGTGACCTTACGTTGCAGTGCCTCGGCCCGGTTCTCGAGATCCTTGATCTGATCTGGGATGTGCTCGGCTTCTTTCACCAGTGTCGCGGTGTCTTGTCCTTGCCTCCGGAGCTTCGCAATCTCCCCGGTCAGCGTGTTTCTCTTGTTGCGTAGGTTGTTCGCTTCGACTTGAAGCGAACGCCAATCTCGATCGTCCTGGACCAATTGGTCGACCAGTAGGAGTTGTTCGGTTTCGCCTCGCTGCTTGAGGCTCTTTTTGACGATTTCTGGATTCTCGCGTAGCAGCTTTATGTCAAGCATGATTTTGATCTCCAGTTGGGGTAGCGGTATTACAGCTGACCGCTACTTGTATTCGAAGCTTGTTCTTGGAGAGTGGCTTCCCTGTTTGGTCTTGAGTAGAGCGTCCGCTTTGGGTGGCTACCGTGATTGGCGGGCCATCATCATCCACTCGCAAACCAGTAACGTTTGAGTCCGATTAATGAATAGTACGCTTGGAGGTCGAGGCGCGGAGGACCACTATGAGAACCGCAAATAGAATCAGTGCGTAACCCGCGGTTTGAACGATTGTGGGCGTCTCCGCGAACAGAAATACAGCGAAGAGGGAGGCGATGATTGGTTCCATTAGTGGAAGTATGTTGGCTGTCACTGCCTTGACTGAACCCAACGCGTAATTGTACAACGTATGTCCCAACCCTGTGGGTACAACTCCAAGCGCAATGATAGCCAAGACGTTCTGCGCGTCGTAAGTCAGGAATGGTTGTACATTTAACGCTGCGATCATGAGAACCGAAGTGAGCGTAGCGACTGTGTATACGTACGCGGTGTAGCATGAGGTGTTCATTCCGCCGGTTCTTAGACGCCGTCCAAGTAGAGCGTAAATCGCCACGAAGAACGCGGCCAACAGCGCTGACACGTCGCCGACACCGAACGCGTAAAAGGCGTTTCCCGCGTGTGCCACTAACAGGATCCCGAGCGTAGCGACCACAACTGCAAGGACTTCTCGTGAAGTCGTGCGTTCTTTGATCAGCAATGGCGAGAGCACTGCCAGCATGACCGGGCTTGTGTTCACGAGGAACGTTGCGTTTGCGACAGTGGTCTCCTTGACGGCAAGAATGAAGGCAGTGAAGTGCAGGCTGAGCAATACGCCCGAGATGATAACGAACAGCAGATCCCTCCTCCGGAGGAGTTGGATCTCATGCCTCACAAACGCGAACAAGACCATCATTAACGCAGCAATTGACAGCCGAAAGAAAGTCAACGAAAGCGCCGAAACCTCCGTTGCAAACCTGACCAGCAACGCAGCAGAGCCGAAGAACATGGAAGCGAGAAAAAGGACCGCCAAACCCTTTGATGAATCAGAGGAGGCACGCGCTTTCATTCGGCTTCCGCTCCTGGAGATCATGTTGCCTCGTGATAGTCCCAGCAAGTGAAGGCGCATTACTTTAGGCGACTAAATAACAACGCCTTCTAATTGTGCACCGACGCTCTGTTAAGTTGTCGGCACAGGGTACTTTCAGTCACCTGTCCGCGTTAAGTGGTCGCCAAGATAAGAGGAGGACACTGAGAGAAAGTGTGCTAGCGATCAAGACAGTTCAACAATCCTTTGCGCCCGACGAGAACATTCTACGCTTGCTTGAGCAGTTTCGTCAGATGATGAAGGTTCGAACGCGAGAAGGTTAAGCGAGTACTTCACTGTGTGTCTAAGCAGATCGTAACTGAGGCGAAGAGAAAGCAGTTCGGTATAGTGATGGAGAATCTCACGGACTTGCGCAGGCTCTATCAACGCGGGAACGGGCAAAGCCGCTTTTACCGTGGCAGAATGAACTCTTGGTCCTTCGCGGAACTACAGCGCCAGATCGAATACAAGGGACGCTGGGAAGGCTTGCCTGTCATTTGCGTTCGTTCGCATGGGACGTCAGCGAAGTGTTCGATGTGTGGGTCGCGCATGGCGCGAATACCCGAAGAGAACCGAAAGCTGCACTGCCCAACATGCGGTTTGACTGTGGATCGTGACGTGAACGCGGCTAGGAATATCCTGGCGAGAGGCGTGAGTTTCGCGCCAATCGCGCTCCCAACTGAAGCAATGGTACAGGAACCCCCAATACGAGCTGCGGGTAATCCTGAAAGTCGATGGGAGCGAGCTAACCTGAAGGCCGATGCGCCGAGAAGTTAACAGAACCTTTAGGGTTCTTCAGAGAATTCGGCTTCATCGCAGAGCATTTTCGGGCTGACTTGGGCGTGCGGAAACAGACCAAAGGAGCCGTGCTCGTGATGGGTGCTGGATGCCTTTGGGGAACCTTTGGAGTTCTAGCAAAGGCCATCTACTCCGCAACGACGATGGGTCCCCTCTCCATTGCCCTCTACAGACTCGCCATTGCCATGCCATTCCTGTTCGCCTTGAGGCTCGCGAGACGGTCTTCCATCTCGGTAACGAAAAGCGAACTGCCGCTCTTTGTGGCGTTTGGCTTTTTCAGTCTCACTTTGTTTCAGTCTCTATATTTCACCTCGATCGCGTTCACAACCGTTCAGCATGCTGCTGCCCTGCTGTATACGGCACCAGCATTCGTTGCTGTCCTAGCTTGGATCGTTCTCAAGGAAAAGTTGGTGGGCAGAAAGGTAGTCGCAGTAATTCTGTCGAT
>Ga0315268_10001278_pt1 | contig 28904 bp, 36 predicted proteins | sample C1_top_MG_FD_204535 | JGI IMG/M metagenome (GOLD analysis project Ga0315268, IMG submission 204535) | Sediment microbial communities from Yellowstone Lake, YNP, Wyoming, USA - C1_top | ecosystem: Environmental > Aquatic > Freshwater > Lake > Sediment | place: USA: Wyoming | collected 2017-08-01
GGCACAGTATTCCAGGACCCTGCCCTTGACACAAATTTAACTGGAAAGGAAAATCTGGAATTCCACGGCATGATTTACAATTTAAGCAAAAAGGAGAGAAAGGAAAAAATAAGGGAAGTTTTAGAGCTTGTCGAGCTGACAGACAAGGCAGACAGCCTTGTTGACGATTATTCCGGAGGAATGAAGAGAAGGCTTGAAATCGGAAGAGGCCTTATGCACGAGCCAAAGGTTCTTTTTCTTGACGAGCCGACACTTGGCCTTGACACGCAGACAAGGAGGCACATCTGGGAATACATAAAAAAATTAAATAAAAAAAGCAAAATCACAATAATATTAACCACTCATTACATGGAGGAGGCAGATTTTCTCTGCAACAGGGTTGCAATCATCGACCACGGAAAAATAATTGCAATGAACACCCCTGAAAAGCTGAAGGACGTTCTTGGAGGGGACATAGTGTGCCTTGGGGTGCAGGGCAATCCTGAAAAGTTCATAAGGCATCTCAAAAGCCTGAGGTGGGTAAAAACAGTAAAGAAAGACAATGGAAATGTCTGCCTGACCATGAGCTCTGGGGAAAAAAGAATCCCTGAGCTGATTGAATTGTCCCACAAAGCAGGAATAAAAATAAATTCAGCAAGCCTGCACAAGCCAAGCCTCGAGGATGTTTTTCTTTATTTTACGGGCAAATCAATCAGGGAGGCAGAGGCAGGCGCTGAAGAAAAAAACAGGGAAATTATGATGAGGAGAAGGAGATAATGAAGCTGATAAACGAAAAGGCAATTTATGTCCTCTGGATAAGGGAGGTTAAAAAGTTTGTAAGGGTAAAATCCAGGATAATAGGGACAATATCAATGCCTTTGCTTTTTCTGGTATTTCTGGGGTTTGGGTTCAGCAAAATGACGCTGCCGGGAGTTCCAAACAATATTAATTACATAAAATTCCTTGTGCCCGGGATTATGGGGATGAGCATTCTTTTCTCGTCAATATTCTCAGGCATAACTGTAATCTCGGACAGGCAGTTCGGCTTTTTGAAGGAGATAATGGTTGCTCCTGTAAGCAGGGTTTCGATTGCCCTTGGGAGGATTGCAGGAGGGGCGACAATCGCGCTTATTCAGGGCACAATGATTTTGCTGATTACCCTGCTCATGGGCTTTGAGATAATCAGCGTCTGGGCATTTATTTTATCATTAATATTCATGATTCTTATTTCAATGACATTCATCAGCTTCGGGCTTATATTTGCATCGAGAATGAAGGATGTCCACGGGTTCCAGCTGATAGTCAACTTTGTGGTGTTTCCTGTTTTCTTTTTATCAGGCGCTTTGTACCCGCTGAATAACCTGCCTGCTGTAATAAGGTATCTTTCCTTTATTGACCCGCTGACCTATGGAGTTGACGGAATGAGGGCGGCATTTACAGGATTTTCAGTATTTCCGGTTTATGCTGACCTGATTGTCATGGTTATAATCAGCTCAGCAATGGTTTTGCTAAGCGCCTACCTGTTTGAGAAGAGCAAGATACTGTAAATTTTATGGCTTTCTCAGCTTTCCCGACTCAACAACATCCTTTAGCGCCCTGATGCTCTGGCGCATCACAACAGTGCTGGCGAAGTCCATTACCTTTTTCGGCATATAATAGCCAAGCACAATGTTAAGAGTTAAGACGGCGTTTGTAGCGTTCTCATTTAGCTTCTCAAAAACATATCTGCCTGTCTGGTATTTAACATTTCCTTTAACTGTCTTCCAGTCCAGAATGAAATCCCTGTCATTATACTCATACTGGCTTACAAGCGTTATCTTTTTAAACGGAAAACTAAAGGCATATTCAACCAGCACTGGCCTTAAATCAGCTCCCTTTCTGAGAACATTAACAGACTTGACAGTTGGCTGCCATTTGGGGTAGGATTCAAAATTGCAGATTGCATCATAGCAATTCTTCTGGCTTGAGTTTATTCTCGCATTCTGGTTAAAAGTAAGCATGCCTTTGTCGCTTACCTGCTCTGCAAAATCCTTTTCTCCTGTGAACTCTGCGCAGACGTCATAAAGATTGTTTTTTCCTGGGTTGATGCTCCTGACAACTGCATTTACACTGATTGTTATAGCATTAGGCGGGAAAATGCGCATTTCCAGCGTTGCTCCTGGTTTTAGCTGGGCCGCTGTTTCAAAACGAAATTCTTTCTCACCAACCTCAGTGCTTTCCCCCATTCCGCCATCGAAAAATATATTATATCTCTCGTCTTCCATTACAACCCCCAAGAACCTCTTTTCAATATATTATGTGAGAAAGATTTTTAAAACTTGCGGATGGACGTGGTGTTCGCCACTTCTTAGATTTATATACTCGAGCGATTTAATAAAAACAGGAATGTTTAAATATGTGTACTTACTTATCTTACTTAGGGTGATGAAAAAATGGTAAATATGACTTTAGCCATACCGGAAGAATTAAGCAAGATGATTAAGAAACACTCAGAGATAAAATGGAGTGAGGTTGCCAGAAAAGCAATGTGGGAGCAGGCAATGAAGCTTGAACTGCTGGACAAGATAGTGTCAAAAAGCAAGCTGACTGCAAAGGATGCAGAGGAAATCGGGGAAAAGATAAAGAGGGGCATAGCCAGGAGGCATGGCTTGTAAAATGAGGATTGTCCTTGATACCAATGCAATAATTGCATCCATTATAAAGGACAGCTCTTCAAGAGAGATTATCTTAAACCCCGAATTTGATTTTTTTGCCCCGGATTTTTCTTTTGATGAAATAAAAAAGCACAAAAACGAGATATCCGCAAAAGCAGGCATAGAAGACATAGACATTCTGCTGAGCGTGCTTTTTGAAAGGATAAGAGTCATTCCTTTAAATGAATACAAAAAGCATATAGAAGAAGCTGTAAAAATAATCGGGAAAGCAGATATAAGCGATGCTCCTTTTATAGCCCGCGCATTGGCATTGAAAGCAGAAGGGATCTGGACTGAAGACAGGCATTTTCTAATGCAGAATAAGATAAAAATATTCAAAACAAAGGATTTACTGGAATTGATTTAAAATTAGGCAGTGGTTATACCTGGCTCTTGGAAAATCCCGACAAAAGGTTTATATTGATTAAAATATCTTTCTAGATATGGAAAAATTAAGACCGGAATATATTAAAAAAGTGAAGAGAATAATGAAGCAGAAAGGAATACCATTTAAAAATATAGAAGAATTAAGAAAGCATATAGAAGAATCGTAGCTTGCAATTCCCAGCCCATTTGCAGAACTGGAAACGGGCCTACATAGACAGGCATTTTGTCCTGACATTTTCAGTCCAAGGAAATGTTGTAACCCTTGAGGATTTCAATCATCATGACAAAATATACAAAAGTTCAGTCAGGAAAATTCATCAATCTTACGCAGTATACATTGGTGTCCTGGCTCATTCCTGTGTGCGGGTTCGGGTAATCATACCTGTAGGGATGCCGTCCGTGGGCGGCAATTCCGAAATTATAAAGTGCAAAATTAAATCCCCCGAAAGAAAAGTTCCGAGAATAAGCATGCTTTAGTTTTTCCTCCAGATAAAAGCGCTTTTCAAACGGGTCTTTCAGAACATGGCCGCTGGGCGGAGTTCTTACGCCTTTTACAAATTCCGATGCTTTCATAAATTTATCAAAAAAATCAGAATTATTCAGGAATATTGCCTCCATGGTCTGGGGATGGTTTTTCATCTCCTCCAAAGGTATTCTTTCATCAGGGAAATCTTCTGCAGGAATAACTATTCTGTACTGCCTGCCATCTGAGATTCCTGCCTTTGCAAGGATTGGCTGCTGAATGGGGTGCTGTATGTATGCCATGTTCTCCTCTCTTCTCATGGCTGACGATGTTCTTGCCCACGGCATATGCAGGGTCTGCCTTGCATGTTCATTATTTGTAAAAAAATGCAGCAAAACCCACACAGGAGAATTGAAGCTTCCGGGCGGCATATAATTGTGGTACTGGTCCATGAACCTGTTTTCCTCCTCAATTTCTATTCTTATGCCTTTTTCCATAACTTCAAAAATTCCCTTTTCAAGGCCGCTCGGAGAAATGACTTTTGGCTTTTGAAGTTCTTCATAGTTATAGTACGGCGCTTTAGGGTCTTCCTCTACAACTGCTGAAGAAGGTATTTTCGGATGAAGCGTTAGTTCAAACATTCCATTGTGTTGGCAGGGAGAATATTTAAATCTTTCGTTTTTAACCACTCCGGGATAGTTATGTTTGTGGGTTAGACCTAATCCATTTGCAGAATCCGCATTCTTCTGATGGCTTTGGCATTTTGCTGTTTAGTGCTTTGATTGCATCTTTGAAAAGCTTTTCCGCGTTTTTAATGGAAATCTCCATTTTCTTTAATTCTGTGTTGAACAATACAGAGCCGTCATCATTGACTTTCTCAGGGTAATAGAAGAGAAGATATGAAAAATCCTCTGTCTCGTAGTTGTTTTTTCTCAGCAGGAAGTTGTAGATGTTCAGCTGGTCCTGATAATGCTCTGCTGTGTCTTCCTTTAATGGAAAGCCTCTTGTCTTGTAGTCAAGGACAATTAATTTGCTTCCCTTTTTCAGGATATTGTCAACAGCTCCTTTCAGGATGTTTCCTTCCTTGTCTGCCCATTGTATGCCTTTGAAGTTGTTTTGCCAGAGCTTTAGCTTTTCCTTGTCTTTGAATAATTCACATCCTTTGATGCACTCCCGGGCTTTGAGTTCAGGCGGGAGTTCGCCTTTTTCCATGAACCTCTCAAAATGAATCTTCAGGATTCTGTCCATTCCGCTTGGCAAAGAAGGAAAGATTGCATCCGGGCGCTTTATTCCCTTATTGAACTGCAGCCAGAAGCATCTCGGGCAGTCCTTGAACAGATTTAAGCTTGATGGGGAGAGTTTGTATGGCATTTTAGTCCTCCAAAAGCTTATTCAAAAGCTTGATAATATGATTAAACTCGAGGTGGTTTTTATCTATGTAATCTTTTTTTACAAAAATACCATCATAGGATGCCCTATTCCTTACATCCTTTAGCCCATAGATCAGGTTAGATTCATATTCATACTCTGGAAACTTATGCCTGAAAAATGCTATTAAACATTCATGGTTGTCTGATTTTAGCCCACTCTTAAGAAGAAGCCCCACAAGAAGTTCCTTTATTATCTCATAATAATCACATGCTACAATGGAAGCAGTTTCATCATCAACGGTTATCTGGCTAATTGTCTTTAATCTGACATTGCACATTTTTATCATTGACTTGATCTTTTCTTCATCAGGGGTTACTTTGCTTATGTGCCCTGCAAGGCAAGTGCTCCAGCTCATTGGCTCTTTCATTTTATCTTGGCATACCCCCTTAATTTTATCCCATTGATTATATTGTTGAATAATTCAGGAGAGATTTTGTTTAAGTTTTCTTCAAATATTATGTTAATGCTGTGCCCTAATTTTTTCTCAAATTTATCCAGGCTTATTTTTGATTCTTTTGACTGAACAAAAAGGTCTATGTCGCTTTCCCCTGAATATTCCGCCTTTGCGAACGAACCGAACAATATTATGCACTTTGGCCTCAGCTCCTGTTCCAGATAGTCTAATAGGCCTGTTTCGATTAGTTTCTTAAGGAATTCCTGCCTTTTGTAGAATCTGTAAAGCTCACTGGTTTCATCTGCCCTGAATCCTGAGAAAACCCCTTTTTTGACTTTTATTATGAGTTTTTGTTTTAGCAGCTTGTTGATATGGTATAATACTGCTGTCTTGGACATTTTTATGGCCTTGGCTATTTCCCTTGCATGAAAATCCTTTGAAGGATTTTCGATGAAAACCTTTAATACTTCTGTTTGTCCCATTTTTTAGCCCAATTGTCCTAAAAAGTAGTACTAATATTTAAAGCTGCTGAAATTAATGCTGGTTATGGACTTTTTAAAGGTTTTGGGGTGAAGTGGCCAGTGGAAAGCAAATTTTTAATTGGTCAACATTTAATTTATATTTTTAATAAATAGAAAGATTTATATATTACCTATGCCTACATTTAACTATGAAAACCGAAGATTTAATTGAAAAACTGAAAGGGATACAGACAGTGGAATCTGTAAAGGACTCCCTTAAAGTCAGCAGGAACAAGGCAGTCTATTACATTTACCGCCTTAGAAAGCAGGGCTATGTCAAGACAAAGAGAGTAAGCGGGGGAAAAAGGGTTTACAGCATCTCATTTGAAAACAGGATGAAAGGAACAAGCTATTATGAAATAATCAATGAGAATTCGCCGGTAAAAATTACAACACCCTCGATTTATAAGATATACGGCAAAAAGCCAACCCTTGAGGAAACACTGGTTTTCGCTGTTAAAACAGGGAGTTTAAGGACTGTGCTTGCAGCTTTGGCATTGTTCAGGAAAATAAGCAACTGGAGCAGGCTATATCAATTAGCCAAGCAGAATCGCATAGAAAGGCAGATAGGCGCGCTGTATGATTTGGCAAGAAAGATAATGAAAACCCGGAGAATGACAGAGAAATTCAGGAGCAGTGCTCTTCCCAAAAAAAACTATTCTTTTGTTTATTTTATTCCCGGCCTGAAATCAAGGGATTTTGAAGAAATCGAGAATACATGGAAAATCTATCTGCCATTCAACAAAAAAGACCTGAGGGACTACCTATGATTTCTATAGAAGAACAGCAGACGCTTTTGCTTAATGTGTCAAGAAGGCTGAAAAATAAAGTTATAGTTTACGCAGTCGGAGGCACAGCAATGATGTTCTCAGGATTAAAGGAAAGCACGCTTGACATTGATCTTGTTTTTGAAAATGAAAAAGACAGGGAAGAATTCAAAAAAGCAGCTATTGAGCTTGGCTACAGGGAGATGGATGCAGTAAAGGTTTACGGCATAAGAAATAACGCCCCTGAAATGCTAAAGCTTAATGATGAAAGATTTGACCTGTTTGTAAATGAAGTGATAGATTTTGTGTTTTCTGAAAACATGAAAAAAAGGGCTGTCAATATGCACCAGTTTGAAGACAAGCTGCTCCTGAAAATCGCTGACCCCCATGATTTGATACTGATGAAATGCGCAACAGACAGGCAGAAGGATGCAGATGATGCCAGGAGAATAACTGAAAAAACAAAAATTGACTGGGATGTGATTGTTGAGGAAGCAGAAAACCAGGTTAAGCTTGGGAAAGAAAAAGCTGTTTTTGACCTTGGATGCTTTCTTGAGAAATTAAGAAATGAGCTGAAAGTTAATGTGCCTCAGGAAGTTATTGACAGATTATTCAGGATAGTCAAGAAACAGGCAGAGGAGAAGATAAGATGAAAGAAGAAAAAATTAAAAGATTATACTTGATTTTAAATCTGTCAAACAAAAGGGGATACTCTGAATCAAATCCTTTTCTTTTAAGCTCTGATCTAACCCAATCAGAAACAACAAGTTCAAAAGCGCAACTCCATCCCTTGGCGAAAAAATCAAAGGTGGGTGCAGCATTATTATTGCCTTCAAAAAGATCTACATAGACACAGGTGTCAACATATATTCTAATCATTCTCCTTGAAACTCCAATACCCTCCTTGACTGATAATTATGTGATCCATCACCTTAATGTTCAATAAATCCCCAGCTTCAAATATCAATTTTGTAATCTGCTTATCTTCATCAGAAGGTGTGCAATCACCTGAAGGATGATTATGAACCAATATCACAGAATTAGCGCTTTCTTTGATAGCGGATTTAAATATCTCGCGAGGATGAACAATAGAGCTATTTAAAGTTCCAATAGAAACAATTTCATCTCTTATTAATCTATTCTTGGAATCAAGCATTAAAACAATAAAATACTCCTTATCATTGCTTAAAATTCTTTTAGAAGAGTATTCAAAAACATCTTCTGCACATTTAATCTGAAAATTATTTTTATGCACCTTAACTCTTCTATTCAGCTCAAACAATGCTTTGATTTTCATTGCTTTGGCCATTCCAATACCTTTAATCTTGCTTAATTCAGTGATAGAAAGATTATTCAGAGAATCAAGCCCATATTCTTTGATAATTCTATTGCTCATATCAACAACATTCTCTCCCTTAGTGCCATTCTGCAATATAACAGCCAATAGCTCAGCATCACTTAGAACATTAACTCCATTCCTGAACATCCTCTCTCTTGGCCTGTTCTCCAGAGGTATTTCTTTAATCTTCATCGGTAAATGGCAGGAATCTTAGTATTTAAGTTTAGGCCGTAGCGGTCGCCACGTCTACCCACTTTCCTATCCCATCATAATCGCCTTCTTTAATTGTTTCGTTAAGTTTGGTTTTCATCCTTCATTGGAAAAACACGGAGAAAGTTGGATGTAGCCCCGATGATATTTAAATAAACTATGAATGGGGCATTTTATGGCTTTTGGCTAAAACAACCGAAAGATTTAAATATCACCTAAAAATAGGTATCATTATACCTATAAATAGGTTAAATAATGATAACAAAACAACAATTAAGGATATTGTCAGTGTTTATGAAAGAGCCTTTCGCAGAGCTGACATTTAAGCAAATTAAGAAAGAAAGCGGACAAAAGTCAAACAACATAGTCCAGATAGCATTAAAAGAGTTCCAAAAGCAGGGTTTGGTTAAAACAAAGAAAACAGGCAATGTAATAGCATACTCATTGAATTTTGGCAATAATCTCACAATAGGTTATCTGAATTTGCTGAATGAATCGGAGATAAAAAGAAAAAAATTCCCTGCAGAAATTCTTGCAGAAATGCAGAATAAAATATCCAAATATACTGATTTTTTCATACTGATAATATTCGGCAGTTATGTTAAAGGCAAAACAAATGAAAAATCAGATTTGGATATTGCAGTAATTGTTGAATCTGAGAAAACAAGAAAAGAAGTAATGCCTTATATTGAAACAATAAAAAGAAGGGAACTTATTAAAATAGATTGTCATATTTTCACAGAAAAGGAATTTTTGGACCTGCTTCAGGCAGAAGAGGAGAATCTTGGAAAGCAAATATATAAAAGCAGCATTGTATTTTATGGATTCATAGAATACCTAAATTTGGTAAGGAAAACAAAATGAAAGACGAAGCACAATTATATCTGCAAAGGGCTGAGAATGAATTAGTGGCTGCAGAGATACTCTTTGAAACCTCTGCAAATCAAAAAATACAGAAAGAGCAGTTTAAGCTTGAAAAGGAGTTTACATTTTACAGCTCAGTGATAAGCCATGCTTATTACTGCATATTTAATTCGGCAAAAGCAATCCTGATTAACGATGGGATAAAAACTGAGCCTCCAGAAGTTCATAGAAAAACAATAGAAGCATTTGAGCAGCATCTTGTAAAAACAGGAAAGCTTGATGTTGAGTTATTGAAGATTTACAAGAAAATGATTGTAAGGGCAGAAGAGCTTCTTGGAGTATTTTCATCAGAGAAAAGGAAAAGAGGAGAATTCACATATCAAAAGCTTCCGCAGGCAAACAGGGAGCCGGCAAAAGAATCAATGGAAAATGCTTCATTTTTCTTTAAGAATGTAAACAAGATATTAAGAAAAGAGAAAACTTAATATTATGTATGCTTCTGCATTATCTCAGCAACAGCCTTGCTATTCATCCAGTCCTTGAACTTCTCTATTATTTCAAAGTTTTCTTCGAATTGTGCCAGTCTCTTTTTCAGTTTTTCTATCTCTTTATATTATGCATTTTATTAAAAAACCTAAAAAGAAATAATTCTCAACAACATCCTCCCCCTCGTCCTGTTCTCTTCACTCATCTCTTTGATTCTCATGCGTCTGTTAGCTTCTTCTTCTATTTAACCTTAAGAAGTGGTGTTCACTACGACCTAGGCTTAAATACTTCAGCATATATCCATATAAAACAGAAAGATATATAAACTAGAGTTTATACCTATAAACTAAAATGGATAGGTACAAACTAAAGTTTACAACACTGCAGAATGAGATATTCGGACTGATGTGCGCCAGGGCAGGAGAAAAGCTCAGCAAAAGGCAGATTGCCAAACTGCTGGATGTTTCCCCGACTGCAGTTGCAAAGGCCCTGTCATTATTAGAAAAAGAAAAATTAGTAAAAGCAAACAAAATAAAAAACATGAACCTTACTTATATTGAGCTGGACAGGGACAATGCAAGAGCAATTGAGCTTAAAAGGGTAGAAAACCTGAGAAATATCTATCTTTCAGGATTATCAGAATACTTAGAGGAAAGCTTTCCCGGATGCACAATAATACTTTTCGGAAGCTTTTCCAAAGGAGAAGACACAATAAAATCCGATATTGATATTGCTATAATAGGAACAAAAGGAAAAGATATTAATCTGGATGCATACAAAAAAAGATTTGAAAAGGAAATAAGAATAAATTTTTATAAATCATTTAAAGAAATACATCTGGATTTAAAATCAAATATACTTTCAGGGATATTATTATCCGGAGTGATTCAGCTATGAGATCTCTAAAAAGTTTCGAGTCATTTATTGAAGATGGGACAGTGGCAAAAATAAGTCCCGATTTAAACAGGGCATCATTTTTGAAAAAGGAATCTGCCAAAAGAAAAGCATTTTTAGATGAAATCCAGGAAAAAATAGGATTAAGTAAGGATAATGCAAACTATGTCATAGAAAATTCTTATAATATCATTTTAGAGTTTTTAAGGGGAAAAATGCTTGAAATGGGGTATTCTGCTTCGGGCACAGGCGCACATGAGGCAGAAGTTTCTTTTATGAAAATTTTATTATTCCCTGATAATGATGTAAAATTTATGGATGAAGTGAGATTTTTTAGAAATGGGATTCTGTACCATGGAAAAATACTTGATAAAGAATATGCAGAAAAGGTACTGAATTTTTTAAATAAGATATATCCAAAATTAGAAAAACTTTAGTTTTTATTATGGAGGAACCTCTTGGTGGCAGCCTTGTTGATCTTCTCGCTGAACTCCCTGACATCCTTTTCAGTCAGTTTGCTCTTCTTTGCCAGCTTATCGGCAAGCATCAGCGTTTCAATCTTGCTGACTATTGCCTGCCTTGCAACTTCGCTCCATCTTACCTCGGAAAAGCGCTTCATCTGCCTGTGCACTTCCTCCGGAATTGACAGAGTTATGTTCCCCATTTTCACATAATTATGTGGTTTCACATATTTAAGCTTTTCGGTCAAAATGGGGCTTTTCATAACTAAATGATTAAATCTGAACTATTTAACCTTAAGAAGTGGCAGGCACCCCGACCTAAACTTAAATAGTCAAAACATATTCGCAATAGAAAGGTTTATATATAACATATAAGGTATAATATTATACCAATAAAGGTATAATATGCTCAAAAGAAATGAAATGGAGATACTGATGCTTTACAGGAAAGACATTTTCCTGAGCAAAACAATAAGGGAGATATCAATGATGCTGAAAAAAAGCTATCCAAAGACATTTGAAGCAATTAAAGGCCTTGAAAAGAGAGCAATCATAAAAATAAAAAAGGCAGGAAAATCAAGCCTCTGCGAGCTCAACAGAGAATCCGGAACAATACCTTTCATGGCTTTGGCAGAATATGAAAACAAAAAAGACCTTCCTTACAATGCAATTGAAAAAATAAAGATAAAAAGCCCTTTCCACTGCCTAATCATCGGAGGAAGCTATGCAGAAGGAAAGCAAAAGCCGTCTTCTGACCTGGACATTGCAGTAATAATTCCCAATGGAGAAAACAAAAGGCCTTACCAGACAGCATTAAAGGAAGGCGAATTGACAATCCCCAAAATCCACGGCTTTGTGTTCATGCAGGAAGAATTCCAGCAAATGCTGATAAATGAGGAATTCAATTATGGAAAGGAGCTGGCAAGAAAGCACATAATTCTTTATGGTGCAGAGGCCTATTATAAAATGTTATTCGAGGCTGCAAAACATGGTTTCAAAGGCTGAGTTATACATAAAAAGGGCGAAAACAGAGCTTGAGTCTGCAGAAATACTTTTTGATGTTTCATGCAAAAAGGAGATAAAGCAGAATTTCATCATAGAAGAAGATGCAACCTATTACAGTGGGGTTATATCTCACTCGTATTATTGCATCTTCTACTGCACAAAGGCAATGCTTTTGGCAAAAGATATTGAAACAGAGTCCCCTGAAATACACAGAAAAACATTTGACAAATTCAGGGAGATATTCATTGATACAGGCCTGCTTGATGTTGGACTTCTCAAAATCTACAGCGAGATGATAATAAGGGCAGAAACCCTTCTTGAGATTTACAGGATTGAAAAGAAAAAGAGAGGAGATTTTACTTATAATACAATACCCCAGGCAAACAAAGAGCCAGCAGAAGAGTCAGTAAAAAACGCAAAAGAATTCTTCAGGCACTGTAGGATGTATCTTTCTTTTTGATCACAGCCCCTCATAATCTTCAAGCACAATCTTGTCAATGTCTTCAAGATTGCGAGCCTTATACAACCTTCCTTCACCAATCCTAGCTATCTCTATACCGAGCTTCTCTCCATTTTTATCTAAATTAATCCCAACAATGGATATTGTAATCCCCTTTGACTTGGCCTCGGCAGCAGCATCAAGCGTTTCCTTTTCAGGGTGCTTTCCTGTTGTGGGCAGAACATCGGTTATTATTATCAGATGTCTTGTTGAATCATCATCAGGAAACATCTCAGATGATTTGTTTATCGCAACAGTGATGTTTGTTTCCCTTGAGGCAGTCACCCGCGTAATTTCCCTGAGCAAAAGAGTGAAATCCTCAGTCGGGCTTATGGCTGTCCTTATGTCCTCGCCAAAAATAATCAGGCCCACCTTGTCCCTTTCCTCCATTGCCCTGTAAGCAAGAGCCAGTCCTGCCTTCTTGGCAGAATCTATTTTCTTTCCCCGCATCGAGCCTGAAGAATCAACAGCATAAATTACAGTTATCTTGCCCCTTCTCATTCTTTCATAGGCCTTCAGGTCTGATTCCATAATTTTATCGTGCCCCCTTCTTATTGCAGTTTTAACAGAGCGCTTTACTGCAATATCCCTGTAGCGAACGCCTTTTTTATAGTCTTTATAGTCCTCCTTTTCCCCGTAAATATCAGGCTTTTTGCTGACCCATTTCCCAAGATATCCCTTTGGAACGATTTTCTCAATTTCTTCAGACAATATTATCACAGAAGCAAGCTCAGATGCCTTTTCAGTTATTCTTTCATCCTTGCCCAGCAATTTCTGCTTTTTCAAATCTTCAACCTTTTCCTCAACTGCCTTTTTCACAAGCTTCTGGAATTCAGGAACAGAAATATTCTTTTCAAGATAGGAAGGGTCATAGCCAGTCAATAAGCGAATCATTGTTTCCCCATACAACTGCTTTGCAAGGGAAAAATTCCTGACTAATTTCTCAAATATGGCAGAAGGGGTAAAAGAGGAAATCCCCTGATTATAAGATTCCTTAATCAGCTTTCCGTCATCAATCACATCCTCGTCATTTTCCATCACAGAGCGCATCAGCTTCTTTGCTTCGTCAGAAATCTTTAATTTGCCGGAAATCTCCTCGATTTCAGAAAATCTCTTTATCTCAACATTCTTTTCAACTGACTCTTCAGTTATGTCAGGTAGAACCACCCTTTTCAGTTGGCTTAAAATGTCTGATAAAGGATTTCAGCTCTTCCTTTACAAACTCTGCCGGGCTTTGCGAATATTCTGCAACCGGCTTTAATTTAATCCTATGCGAGAGAACAGAAACCATTGCTTCCTCAACATCAATAAAATCAACGCTTTTTTTATCTTTCAAAACTGCATTTGCCTGCGCCCTTTCATACAGTCCAAGAGAGGCACGAACGCTCGGCAGCTTTTCAAGATTTTTATTTTCTCTTAAAGTCCTGATAAACTGTATTGCTGTCTCCAAAACAGAATCAGGAAACTGTATATCCAGCCTTTTTCCCTTTTGCTTTACAATCTGCACCTCTGTTTCAAAGGTTTCAGGATAGGACATGTAAACAACATCAAACCTGTCAAGCAAAACATCTGACAATCTTTCTGTGCTTGAATCCTTTGGGTTCATTGTCCCGATAAAGATAAAATTGGCTTTGATGTCAACATCATAGGAGCCGATTGTTGCAATTCCCTCCTGCAAAACCTGCAAAAGAGAATTCTGCAATTTCTCAGGGCACCTGTTCAGCTCATCAAAAAACAAAATCCCATTATTTGCCTTGAAAATTTTGCCGGGAGTAAAAGCCTCAATTGACAAAGGCCCGAACTTCAGCGCCTTTATCGGGTCAATGTCTCCAATCAGGTCCTCTGCTGTCAAATCAGGAGAGCCCTGAATCCTGATAAATCTCTGCTCGCCTGCTATCTTTTTTGTTTTCTGCTTTTTAGAAATGCATTCGGGGCAGACAGGGCTGTCTGGCAGACAATGGTAAGGGCAGTCATTTACAGTTATCCCAGGCAAAAGCTTTGCAAGATTCTTTGCCAAAGTTGTCTTTCCGATTCCAGGAGGCCCGACAATCAGGACATGCCTGCTAACAAGAAGAGCTGATTTTAGCTGCTTTTTCGCTGATTCCTGCCCAAGAATATCCTTTAAAGGGTCTTTTTCAGTGGTAAAAAGTTCCATAAAATTGGTTTTGAGTGACATATAACACTACACTGGTTTTTAGGATTTATAAATTTGTTGATTTAATAAAGAAAATCCAATTCATCAGAAGTTACTGTTATTTCTTTTCTGCCGAGCCTTGGCTCATTTTTTGGCTTTTCAGAATCTGAATCTTTTTTGCTGTCTTGGCTTTTCTTGTCAGTAAAATCATTAACAGACATCGCCTTTGAAAAGCTTATGTTTCCGCAGTTCAGGCAATGAAAGTAAGCTCCAAACTTTCCTGTTCTTAATTCAAGTGTTTCACCGCACACGCATTTTGCATCCTCAAGCTTTTTGTCCCTGTGCTTTGAACAGACAGGAACGCCCTGAGAGTTATTCACAACTGCAGGCATATTGCAGAAAGGGCATTTGTCAACCTTTGACTGGCCGTATTTTTTTGGAATGCGCATGATTAAAAAAGAAATTTGTTGGTTTATATAACTATGGAAATCTTTCCTTTGTAATCCAGGCTGCCCTTGAAAAAGGAACATAAAAAGGCTTTGCCTCAGAAACATCCTTGATAAAAACCAGAGTGCAGTATCTTTTGCCTTTCAGAAAATCAAAATATTCAATTCCAACACCAAGCCTATTACCATACTCAGCAAGAATCTCTTTTATCTTTGAATCATCAACCTCAAAAAACAATGCCTTTTCAACAACTGCCTTTGCAAACCTTCCTCCTTCCTTGAAATAAATTATCTCGCCAGCAAAAATATTTTTATAAGGAGTTTTCCTGTTAAGATACCATCTTGATTCTATTGTTTTTTCCCCGGAAATTATTTTATCAAAAAGCCTTAATCTTAATGACAATATTGCCAAATGCTCCATTTCTTAGCTGTTTTTCAACAATATTTATAAATGTTTAAGCAGTAAAGCAAATAGAGGTGATAAAATGTTTGAATCATGGATTCTTGGAGGCCTTTTGGGCATGGGCGCAGGCATGATTGCCCTGTTTGTTGCGCTGCTGGTCTGGTCAGCAGTCTGGAAAGCAATTGCCCTGTGGAAATCCGGCAGAAACAGCCAGCTGGCATGGTTTATTGTGATGTTTATAGTAAACACAGTTGGAATTCTGGAGATAGTTTACCTGCTGTTTTTTCAGAAGAAAAAAAAAGGTAAATTTTCTTTTTTTAATTTGAAATTAACCCGGCAAAATGCATAAAATGGGCTTATAACGCCTAAAACCCCGTTTTAAGGATGAGTTAAGTTTAAATATAACTTCATATACGAAAAAAGGCAATGAAAAAGATGTGGCTGTTGATGGGGGTACTTTTGATTATTCCTTTTGCAGCTGCAAAGCTGGACCGGGACTGCTTTGTGAACTGGACCCAGGTTGCCTGCGGTTTGGAAAACTGGCCTCCAAATGACAGCTTTTGCAATGACATTGAATTAAATGTCATGGAGTGCTACAATGACGGAAGCGATTTCTACGCAACCTTTTCAGGCATAGACAATTTTACAATCAAGGAGCTTTACAAGGGCCTGACATTTGATATTTACAGCAGGACAAAGGTCTGGAAGGGAAGCATAGCGATAACAAGCCCTGAGGCAGGCTTTGACGTCCTTCCTGAAGGCGCTGTGATATCAAAAACAGACAATAAGTACCTATTTTATGCGCCAATAGGAAATTACTCAGTAACAGGATTCCAGGTCACTGTGCCCTACTGCTACAAAATTGAGGAAGAGGGCGAAAAAGTTTACCTGAAGACGCAGGCAGGAAAATCCTGCTACACAAAAAGCAGGGAGGCAGAGATTGTTTCTGAAGAAGCGCCGCAGCCTGAAGAAGTAGCGCAGCCTGAAGCAAAGAAATATGACTTTAAACTGCTCCTGATAGTAATACTCATCATAATAATCGCTGTTCTTTTATTCCGCCCAAGGAAAAAGCTTAAAAAGGAAAAGAAATAATCCGGGTAAATGATAAGCCTTTCAGTTGAAGGAGCATTTTCTGTCTTAAGGCCGCTTGTTTACCTTGTCATGACCATGCTTATCTATTCTGCATTTGTCTTCAAGTTTTACAAGTTCATATCCAAAAGAGATATTTTTGAGCTAAATCTCTCGCAGTACAGCAAGTCAAAGCATAAAGGAATTAAAAAATCGCTTGGGGTTGTTTTTTTCATTCTTGAATATCTGGTAGTGTTCCCAGTCATATCGCTTGTGTGGGTCTCAATAATCTCTGCCCTTCTCTTTTTCATATCAAAAGACCCTTTCCCGCTAATAACCCTCGCGGCAGTGGGGGTTGTTGTGACCATAAGGGCCACGTCCTACTTTTCAGAGGAGCTGTCAAAGGAGCTGGCAAAGCTTCTTCCCCTTGCCCTGCTTGTAATTTCCCTGATGAAAATCTCAAACTTCGCCTTTTCAAATTATTCCGAGTTTATCAGGCAATTCCCCATTTTATGGGAAAATGTCATTTACTACATGCTGTTCATACTTGCCTTTGAAGTTGTTCTGAGAATCTTTTACTCGCTAAATCTTCTCTATCCGGAAGCAAAGGAATAAAATGATGTCTGTTGTTCTAGTTGAGCCTGAGCATCCCTCAAACATAGGCGCGGTTGCAAGGGTGATGGCAAACTTCGGATTCAAAAATCTCGTGCTGATAAACCCGAAATGCGATTACCTTGACAAAGAAGCAATCCTGAGAGCAAAGCATTCTGCGCTGAAAATCCTGAAAAACGCAAAGCTGGCAGATTTCTCCATGCTTAACAATTTTGACACAGTAATAGGGACATCTGCAATTGAAAGCATTGACTACAATGTAATGCGCTCCCCCCTGAGCCCGGAGCAGATGAAAAAATTTGTGACAAAAAACACTGCAGTTGTTTTTGGACGCGAAGGAAAAGGCCTGAAAAATAATGAAATTGCAATGTGCGACTTTATTGTCAAAATACCGACAAGCAGGGAGTACAGGACAATGAATGTTTCCCACGCGGTTGCTGTTGTTTTATATGAAATTTCAAAATCAAAGATAAAGGAAAACAAAATAAGGCTGGCAACAAAGAAAGAAAAAGACATCCTGCTGAAGCAGATAAAAAAATCAGCAGAAAAGCTTGATTTTGCAACAAAGGAAAAAAAGGAAACGCAGGATAGGGTGTGGAAAAGGGTCATTGGAAAGGCGCTGATAACAAAAAGGGAGCTGCAGGCATTGTTTGGCTTCTTTAAAAAGATAAGGTAAGGTTTATATTTGACCTTTAAATTCTTTATTCCGGGATGGTAAAAGCACGGGTTTCCTTATTCAGCGACAGAAGATTTGCCCATTTCTATAGCCTGTCAACCCCGATACAACACGCATTTCCCGGAAGAGCAGGCAACGAGAATAAATATTTAGGGCGCGTTTTCTACAAAAACGGGGGGCTTGCGAAAAGAATTGATATCTATGAAATTGACCCTGAAAAAAAGATTTCCAGCAGATTATTTGAAATCAACAGGAGCCTGAGAAAAATCCCGCCAGGAGGTTTTTTCAGCTCAAACACTTATTTAGGGAAAAAAGTAGATAATGCATTTTCGATTACTTACTATTTAGAACTAGGAATTAATGAAAAAAAACTAAGGGAGATAAAAAGAAACGTCAGGCTTGACATTTGCATGCATCTCCACTCCTCTTTCGAAAACAGGAGGCAGATTAAAGCAGAGCTAAACAAAATAGAGGACCAGACAACAAACAAGCCAATAGCAGTCAGCAAACTTTTAAACATTGAAGGGGGAAAGGCAGATTTTGTCCCAATCTGCAAAACAGGAAAGCACAATATTGATTTTGGAAAAGGGTGTATCAGTTACATTACAAAAGAGGGATTATGGGACCCGACTGCGGGATGCCAATACTGCTATTCAGGATTCAAAAACAGCATCCCATTGAGGATTCCGGTTTTTGATGAAAGGGATTTGATGAGGCAAATCACAGGACTGTATGAAAAAGGGCAGGGTCCTGAGATAATCCGCCTTGGAAAGAATTCAGACCCGGGACACGAATTTTTCCGGGATCTTATGGTAAAAACCCTCGAACTTGCCAAAGACCTGGGGATAAGGCTTGTTGTAGTAACCAAATACCTGAAATTTGACAAAGAAATCGCAGAGCTTCTGGCAAAAACAAAAAGCTCTGTCCAATACAGCTTTGGAATTGAAAGCCTGGAATACGGGGCAGTTCAGTGGGGCAGGACAAATCATTTTAGGGCAGAGCAGCTTCTTAGGTTCAGGGATAAAGGAGTGCATGTTGTTACAAGAGTTGTTGCAGATGTGACAGAAAAGCCAGATGAATCAGTGTCCGGGATTCTATCACAAAATGAAGAGCAGGAAATAGGGACAATAATCACCCCAATAAGATTAAGCTCCAAGGAATTGGCGCCTGCATTTACCTGCGAGAGCTGGGATTTGCTGCAGAAAGACTCAAGCAGGCAGCTGCCCCTTGATGAGCTCATAAAAATAAATTCAGACAATTCCGAGAAACAGAGGTATTTCAGGACAGCAGGGGGCTGGCTCTTGCCTATGTTTATGGACAGGTTTTACTCTGATAATTTCAAAAACATATGCGGGCACATTGGAAACAAAGTTTACTGCGCAGGCTGCGGGATTTTCCCTCCTGAAACAATCAGCGATAATGAGCTTCCTGCAATGACATACACAAAAAAGCCGCCTAAGATGAAAAAGAATAGGGATAAGGCAACAAAAAAATTCAGGTTTTCAGCCAGTTAATTATGACAGAACTCAAGTCAGTTCCCTCAAGCATCTTTGTGCCGTGGCCTGCATTGTCATAAAGCTTCAGCTCCTTCTGGGATTTAATCACTGCATACAAGACTTTCGAAGAATCAAGAGAATACCTGTCATCCTTGCTTGCGGCTATCAGGACTTTGCCTTCAAAGACCTTTGCAGGCTCCTCTGTTTCAACGCCGTGAAAATTCATCCCAGGAGAAAGCAGAACAAGCTTTCTTATGCCATGCTCAACTGCATATTTCAGGGCAATGTTTGCCCCTATGCTTGCGCCGATAATTGTAATGCCTGTCGCATTATTCTGCTTTAGGTAGCGGACCGCTGCCTCGACATCCAGGCCCATTGCCTCAAAATCATCGTCAGAGAAATCCTTCCAGTTTCCGTCGCTCTCGCCATGGCCCCTGAAATCAATGGCAAGAACGCTGTAATTAAGATTCTGCAGTTTCAAAGCAAAATCCCTCCAGTCATTCCTGTTCCTGTCCATCTGGTGAAGAAGGACTATTCCTTCAGAGCCGCCTTCATAAAAAGTCCCTGCAATCTTTACCTCACCATCTGTTTCCAGCTGGACATCCTTCACATTTACACCTCTTTCAGCTTGTTTTGCGCAGCTGATTAATAAAAGTGTTGATACCACCACAAATAAAACTGTTTTCATAGAAATGGAAATGAAACCCTTGTTTTAAATTTTTTCATAGCTGCACCATGCAGGTATTAAAAATAAAAAACCTCGTACACCGAGAACAAACTAAGCCGAACTGTTAGTGGTTGCGCGCTGAATGCGTCGTTGCCTTCGCACTTACACGCCAACTCTATCAAACCCGTGTTTTACGGGTATTCGTAATGTCTCTTCTTCGAGGAGGGTTTCATGCTTAGATGCTTTCAGCATTTATCCCTCAGCGCGTAGCTGCTCAGCTTACCCTGTCGGATAACTGATAGACCAGAGGCGCCGAACCACCGTTCCTCTCGTACTAAATGGTCCTTCCCCTCAGACATTGAACACTCCTAGTAGATATTACACATACTGTCTCACAACGTATTGAACCCAGCTAACATACCTTTTAATGGGTGAACACCCCCACCCTTGGACGCCTACAGTTTTGATTTCTCAAAAAATTCTGCACGCCCAGGATAGGTAGAGCCGACAGCGATGTAGCAAGACGCGCCGTCGATATGAGCTCTCGGGCGCGACAACTCTGTTATCCCCGGAGTAACTTTTCCGTCACACCTGTGCCCCATCAAGGAGCATCAGGGGATCGCTAGGCCAGACTTTCGTCTTTGGATTTTTGGTTAGTGAAAACCCAATCAGGCTGGCTTTTGCCCTTGCACTCTACATCCGATTTCCGACCGGACTGAGCCAACCTTTGGGCACTCTTGATATTTTTTCAAGAGTGTGCCACCCCAGCCAAACTGTCCATCTGCTGCTGTCTTGACTTTCGTCAGTTAGCAACGTAAGCAAGGACAAGTGGTGTTTCATTGGCGTCTTATATCTGACCTTGCGGCCAAATACTCAAACAACTCCCACTTACGCTATATATCCCAACTCACGCCACAACAACAAACTACAGTAAAGTTTCACGGGGTCTTCACTTCCCACTAGGAGTCTCTGGCTTATGCACCAGAACAGAGTGTTCAGGGGATTCTGACCAGGGACAGTGGGGACCTCGTTACGCCATTCATGCGCGTCGCCAATCAAGCGACAAGGTATTTCGCTACCTTAAGAGAGTTATAGTTACCCCCGCCGTTTACCGGTCCTTAGCTCCGTTGAAACGGAGTTTGAGATGCCGGCACTGGGCAGGCGTCACCTTTCATACACATCCTTGCGGACTCGCGAAAGGCTAAGTTTTTGTTAAACAGTCGGGCCCCCCTAGTTATTGCACCCTGCAATCGCATGCATAACACACAACAGCAGGGACCCCTTATACCGAAGGCACGGGGCTAATTTGCCGAGTTCCCTTGATCAGATTACTCCCTCACACCTTAGGCTTCTCACCTAGGGGCACCTGTGCCGGTTCTGGGTATAGTTAACGGGAATTTTTTTCTGTTCCCTTTTCACGGAGTCCGGGCATCAGCTAAATACCTCATACGAGATACTATTGCTTGTTTAGTCAGGTTCTCATCATTACAATACTCCCCTGACTTGTCCAAGTTAACAATAACGACGGTCATTGTCAGCCTAGCCAGAACTGTCTGAAACAGAACTTGTGTCGCCACGCATATCCCGTTAGTACAGGAATATTAACCTGTTTCCCTTTCCCTGAGCCTCAGTTAAGAGCTCAAGTTAGGACTAACTAACTCTTGGCTGATTTGCATTGCCAAGAAACCCTTGCCCTTTCGGCGGCAGAGATTCTCACTCTGCTATGATCCTACTACCACCAGGATTTGTAATTCTGCGAGGTCCATTTTTTCTCTCGAAAAAACTTCTGCCCTCACAAAGTACCTGCCTACCACGAACCTTTTTGGTTGTCTGCAGTATCGGTAACTGACTTAGCCCCGTCCATTTTCAGGGCACACGCCCTCGACAAGTAAGTTGTTACACACTTTTTAAAGGGTGGCTGCTTCTAAGCCTACCTCCTTGCTGTTTTTGGGCGTGCACACCATTTACCCGTTAACACTTAGTCAGTTTTTAGGGACCTTAACTGCAGTCTGGGTTGTTCCCCTCTCAGGCCCCGAGCTTACCCCAGAGCCTCGTTTCCTGAGTTCTATGACGTCAAAATATTCGGAGTTGGACAAAGGGCCGAAGGATTTCTCCCCCTAAACCCGAGATCCGTATCTCTACCCTTTTGACTGTCTCCCTCAAGACTTGACTGCGGCCAACTTCGGCAGGAACCAGCTATCACCCGAGCTCGATTGGCTTTTTACCCCTATTCGCAAGTTAGAAGAACACGTGTACGTAGAACCTCTTCAGGCCTCCACGCCCTTTTACAGGCACTTCGCCTTACCCACGAATAGATCGCTCGGCTTCGGGTCATATCCAAGTGACTGTACCCTCTTTCAAAGGCCCAGCCCTCGTTGCCTGCGGCTGTGTTGATTTCTCTTAGGATGCTCATATGAGATTATCCTTGCCACTCAGATATACTCCCTGGCACGTTATTCTAAACGTACGATAGAACTCCGTAGAGCCCTATCAATCCATGGCTATTAGGTTTCAGGTTCTTTTGAATCCCTGTCAAGGGTTCTTTTCAACTTTCCCTCACGGTACTCGTACGCTATCGGTCTCAAAACATATTTAGGATTAGAAGTTGATGACTCCCAAGTTCCTGCTCAATATCCGATGAGCAGTAGTCAGCATCCTGCCACATCCTTCTGAATTCGTCTACGGGGCTGTCACCCTCTAAGGCGCCTCTTTCCAGAGGACTTTGACTCTCCAGAATCGGATTAAAAGGCAGTGCTATAACCCCACATCCCTGACACATTACTGTGCCAGATTCGGTTTGTCCTTTTCCGTTTTCGCTCGCTGTTACTGGCGGAATCTCGGTTGATTTCTCTTCCTGCAGTTACTAAGATGTTTCCATTCACTGCGTTCCCAATCCTTTCGGATTTAATGAGAAGTCTCATTTGGAAATCTCCGGTTCAAAAGCTGCGTGCGCTTCGCCGGAGCATATCGTAGCTTGCCACGTCCTTCTTCGGTGTTTGAGCCGAGTCATCCACCTAATAGCTTAAATGAGGAAGTCTGTTCTCGGTGTACTTGGTCTTCAAAATGAATATGAAAAAAAAGACCATGATTCAATAGTTCGAATTATTGAACCACTCAACGATTTTTGGTTGAAAATAATTTGTGATTTTTTACCCATTTCCGAAGGAAATGGTGCTTTGTGCAAGCTTTTTGCAAAACCAAATTATTTGTTTTGCAAAAACAGTTCCGAACAAAGTGAGGAACTGCCCTGGTTTTTCCCCAGGGTTTTTTTCGCGCAGCGAAAAAAAGGCTGGACCCGTCGGGATTCGAACCCGAGACCCCCGCTGTGCAAGAGCGGTGCTCTACCGGACTGAGCTACAGGCCCTTTCTTGAGCACTTGCACTGCAGTAAAGCCTGCCCTCTTTCTGAGCAGCCGCTTATGAATATAAAAAACCGAGTTTGACTTTTTTTCATTTTGATAATGAAAAAGGAGGTGATCCATCCGCAGGTTCCCCTACGGATACCTTGTGACAACTTAACCCACCTCACTGAGCTTAAATTCGTTGCAATCAAAGAACTGCACCTCGTTCAAACCCTGCTCGGTTGGTTTGATGGGCGGTGTGTGCAAGAGACAGGGACATATTCACCAGAAGATAGTGACTTCCGATTACTAGGGATTCCGACGTCACGAGGGTGAGTTGCAACCCTCGATCTGAACTAAGATAGGGTTTAGAGGTTTAACTTCCGCTTTCGCGGTCGTATCCCATTGTCCCTACCATTGTTGCGCGCGTGTAGCCCAGGGGATTTGGGGCATACAGACCTACCGTAGCCTGCACCTTCCTCCTCCTTACGAAGGCAGTTTCCATATTGTACACAATCGTCCATTAGGACTTGTTAGTAAATATGGATACAGGTCTCGCTCGTTACCAGACTTAACTGGACACCTTTGCTGCAGGTCAGCCAGAAAACTGTCTGACCGGTCACAGCACGAGCTGACGACGGCCATGCACCACCTCTCGGCTCGTTAGGTAAGCCCTTCAGACTGACCTTCATCCTGCCGTCGCCCCTGGTGAGATTTCCGGCGTTGAGTTCAATTAAACCGCACGCCGCACCCCTTGTGGTGTCTCCCCGCCAATTCCTTTAAGTTTCAGCCTTGCGACCATACTTCCCAGGCGGCGAGCTTGCGCCTTCGCTGTGATACTGCATATTCTCAAAGAATGTGCAATACCTAGCTCGCAGCGTTTACAGCCGAGACTACTCGGGTATCTAATCCGGATCGCTCCCTCGGCTTTCGTCCCTCACCGTCAGATCTGTTCTAGTCAGATGCCTTCGCCATCGGTGGTCTTCTTAGGATTATAGCATTTTACCGCTCCCCCAAGAGTACCTCTGACTCCTCCCAGTCTCAAGTCAGCCAGTGTCTCCTGCGCGCCGTTGAGTTAAGCCCAACGATTTCACAAGAGATTTAGCTGACCAGCTACGGACGCTTTAGGCCAAATACATGGCCACCACTAGTGGCGCCGGTGTTACCGCGGCGGCTGGCACCGGTCTTGCCCACCACTTATTCTCCGAGATATTTACTCTCGGCAAAAGCCCATGCAATGCATGAGCACTCAGGGTTCCCCTATCACGCTTTCGCATATTGTAAAGACTTCGTGCCTGCTGCACCCCGTAGGGCTAGGGCCAGTACCTCAGGACCCTTCGCGAGGCGACATCTTTCAATGCCCCTACCGATCTCTGGCTTGGTGAGCAATTACCTCACCAACAACCTAATCGGGCGCCGACTCATCCTTAGGTGTTGCCTTTGAAAAAAGGAACATTCCAGTATCTTTTTCCTATAGGGTATTACCCTCAGTTTCCCAAGGTTATCCCCTGCCTAAGGGCAGATTATCGACGTGTTACTGCGCATTCTGCCGGCATTGCTGCCTGACTTGCATGGCTGATTCGAACCCTGATAGCAGCAGCCTCCCGCAGGATAAACGGGAATTAGAATTATGGCTTATACAAGGCTATCATAGTTATCTCTTAGTCAAACTCGGTTTATTTCGTACTAGACGAATATGATATAGTACACATTCTTTTTTTTAATGGTGGTGATTAAACGTTTAAACAAACGAAAGTGATTTTATGACGGAAAAATGGGCAATTTATAAATTTTTTGCCTATACTAAAGCAAAGATTAGAAGTCTTACCGAGCCTGTTTTGCTCTCCTTCTTTTCTCTTTCTTCATTCGCTTGCGCTGCCACTTCCAGCGCATCTGGCCCTTTTTCTTCCAGCGTCGTGAACTACGCTTCATCTGAATATAAAAAGTTTGGAGCTTATTTATAAATGTTTATGTTCCAAAACCAAATATTTATAAAAGCAACATTCAAGTTAAACAAAATGCCGCCAAAACCAAAAGTAACTGTCTATTCAACACCCTCCTGCCCGTACTGCCATATGGCTAAGGATTTTTTGAAGCAGAACAAGATTGCTTTTGAGGATATTGATGTCTCAAAAGACAGGAAAAAGGCGCAGGAAATGATAGAAAAATCAGGCCAGATGGGAGTGCCTGTAATAGAAGTCGGGGACAAGATTATTCTTGGATTCAGCAAGGAAGAGCTTAGGAAGGCGCTGAAGCTGTAAAGGGAAAGTTTATATACTAAATGCCCTAAAACAGCCTCTTGCGGGGGAAAATGGGAAGAATAAAAACACTGCCAATTAAAAGGGTAACAGGGGAGATTTTTGACAGCTACAAAGACAGGCTTACAGTGGACTACAAGAAAAACAAGGAATTTTTGGGGACAATAACAGAGATTAAGTCAAAGAAAATAAGAAATATCATTGCAGGCTACTTGACAAGACTTGTGAAGGCAAGCGAAGCAAGCGCAATATAATTTTGGAGGTGCAAAATGGCAGGGGACAACTCGATGTTTGTTGGAATAAAGCCTTTTATGAATTATGTCACAGGCGTTGTGATGCAGTTCACCGCAAAGGGCGCAAGTGAAGTGATAATAAAGGCCAGGGGAAAATTCATAACAAGGGCTGTTGATATCGCCGAGGTTGTGAGAAAAAGATTTCTTCAGGAGCAGGTAAATATAAAGGATATAAAAATTGACTCCGAGGAATTCACAAACAAGGAAGGAAAGCAGATAAGGGTTTCAACAATGGAAATAACTCTGGCGAAGAAATGATTTTTGAATTTTAATTTTATGTCTTTTTTAAATTTCCATCTGTTCCTCCTGTTAAAGAACCAATAGCAAGTCGTTACAGTCAATTCTTTTGCTTGAAGAACTAAAGAGCATTTAGCTAAAGAGAATTAAAAAATAAAAGAACTAAAATTGAGGCTCTCGAACCCAAAATAATAAGGCGGACAGTTTTCCTTCTTTCCCGCGGTGAACGCAGTAGTGGAAGGAACGTTGGCCTGCTTGACTTCCGAGTTCGAAATGGGTTCGGGTATTACCAAGCCACTATGACCGTCCTGAAGATAAAGAGCATGCCACTTATTTATAAGGTTTTTCATTAGATTTATATATAAATGAAAATTCTGTTTATAAATGACCGAGTACACGAAAAAGGTTATTTTTGGAAGTTCTATTGTGCTTATATTCACAGCCCTGGCAGCTTTATTTGGGTATTTGCTTAGACTGGTTATAGCAAGGAATTTAAGCCAGGTTGAGTATGGCCTTATTTATTCGATAATGGCCATTTTTGGCATTTTTTCAATACTCCAGAATATGGGGCTTAGTGAAGCTTTGGTTAAACATATTGCAGAATTCAAAGTTCATAGAGAAAATAGAAAAATAAAATCTGCAATAATCTTTACACTGATATTCCAACTTTCAACAGCGTTTATTCTTTCTGCAATATTCTGGGTTCTTGCACCTTTCCTTGCTGAAAATTACTTTAAAAGCTCCCTGGCAATCTGGGGCATACGCCTAACTGCTGTTTTTGTTTTTCTAGCGCCCATTGAAAATGTATTCTTGTCAATTTTCCAAGGCTACCAAAAACCAGTATGGTACTCGCTCGTTAACTTTGCAAAAATGCTTTTTATTTTAACAGCAACATTTATTCTCTTTCACTTCAACAAAACAATATTTTCGCCAATAATCGCATACATACTTGCTTGTTCATTGCCATTTTTAGTTTACTTGCCTTTTTTCTTACTTAAAATTTTTCCCAGCTTCTTTTCTACAAAAGTTGTTCAATTTAAGCAAATTGCAAAAAAACTTTTTATTTTTGGCATCCCTGTGATTTTTACCATAGTCTCTGGAACGGTTATTACATCCATTGATACTATTATGATCACCTTTTTCAAAACACTAAAAGATGTGGCGATTTATAATGCGGCAATACCTACTGCAGGACTTTTATGGTTCTTCGGAGGGTCTATGGCTGTTATATTGCTTCCAATGTCATCTGAGATTCTAAAAAGAAAACATTCCCATCTCCTTGGGGAAGGAATACCTTTGCTTTACAAATACGGAATGATTATGATAACCCCATTAACTGCGCTTATGATAGTTTTCCCGGAGTTTATATTGAGAATCTTATTCAGAGCAGAATATTCTGCAGGCTCAAATGTTCTCAGAATTCTTTCAATTACAGCGTTGTTTTTTACTATAGGACAAATTAATATATCAATACTTTCAGGTATAGGAAAGCCGAAGATTAATACAAAAATTGTAGCTACTGCAGCAATATTCAATATCATTGGAAATTTCTTTTTAATACCTACAATAGGAATATCAGGGGCTGCCATTTCAACAATGATATCTTTTGTGATTATAGGAATTTTAGGAACTATTGCTTTGAAAAAGGAAATTAAATTTAAGCTTCCAATAACCTCATGGATAAAAACCATTATTGTGGGGTGTGCATTTTTATTAAGTTTGTTGATTCTCAAAAATGTGTTGTCTGTAGGAATGATTCCAAAAATAATCCTATCACTAGCAATAAGTCTTATGGTTTATGTTTTGCTCATTTTAGCCACAAAAACCGTAAAAATTGAAGAGATAAGAATGATAAACGCCAGGTTGGGCTTCTCAATAAAAAGAAGTGGATAAAAATATGAAGAGATATTTAAATTGTTTATTTAAAAAATATTATATGGAAAACAATAAAGAAAAATTGGATAATTAGCGAGCGTTAAAATGGTTAATAAAAAAATTAAACAAAAAAAAATTAGATTCGATTTCTTGTTTAGTGACTGTGACCTGCAAAATATTCATCTAACTAAAGATTTAGTGATGGTTCCTTTCTATTTACAAAAGGAGTTTAATTATGAATCAAGAATAATATGTTCAAAGAAAAAAAATGATGATTATGGAAATATGAAGAATGTTCCTGGTTTAAAAGTATTATTTGTTAAAAAACCAAGATTATTTTATTTGACAAAATATTTAATTAAAAATGCCAAAGACATTGATGTTTTAATGCAATTCCATACAAATCCCAGACAGATTTTTTTCTGTTTTATTTACAAGCTAATCAACAAGAATGGAGTTTGCTACGTTAAGGGAGACATAAGCAGGAATATTCTGGATATGAACAAGTTAGGTTTAAACCACTTATTTAGAAAAACAAAAACTAAAATGATTTTGATGACTGCAGACATTTTAAGCGTTGAAGATAATAAAATATACAAGTTTATTAGAAAACAGTATCCTTCATTTCAAAGAAAAATTGTATCTGTCCCCAATGGGTTTGAAAGCAAAGATTCAAATATTCCCCCTGTTCTTTTTGAAGAAAAAGACAATCTTATAATAACTATTGGCAGATTAGGAACATACCAAAAAGCAACTGAAAATCTGCTTGAATCCTTGGAGATAATCAAAAAATATCTCAAAGGCTGGAAAATTTTACTTATTGGGACTATAGAAAAAAATTTTGAAAACAAAATCGAAGTTTTTTACAGAAAGAACCCTTAACTCAAGGATAAAGTTATTTTTACCGGACCGATAAATGAAAGAAAAGAAGTATTTAAGATATACAGAAGATCAAAAATTTTTTGTTTATCTTCAAGATATGAAGGTTTTGCCAACATATTCCCTG
>Ga0315268_10001279_pt1 | contig 28901 bp, 32 predicted proteins | sample C1_top_MG_FD_204535 | JGI IMG/M metagenome (GOLD analysis project Ga0315268, IMG submission 204535) | Sediment microbial communities from Yellowstone Lake, YNP, Wyoming, USA - C1_top | ecosystem: Environmental > Aquatic > Freshwater > Lake > Sediment | place: USA: Wyoming | collected 2017-08-01
GACACCCGTGACGCACGCCAACCCACTCTACGGATTGAGAAAAATCGGCAGCATTGGATTGCCCATCTCAGACACCGAAATCAAAATCGTCGACCTGGAAGACAACAAAAAAGAACTTTCTATAGGCGAGATTGGCGAGCTTGCAGTGAAGGGTCCGCAGGTAATGAAGGGCTACTGGAACATGCCCGATGATACGGCATCAACGATACGGGACGGCTGGCTCTTCACAGGCGACATAGCCAAGGTTGACGAGGATGGATTTACCTACATAGTCGACCGCAAGAAAGACATGATCATCACGGGAGGTTTTAACATATATCCCCGCGACATCGAAGAAGTGCTCTATACCCATCCCAAGATAAAAGAGGTCGTGGCGGCAGGGATACCCGACCAATACAAGGGCGAAGTGGTAAAGATATATATCGTGCTCAAAGAGGGTGAAAGCGCGACAAAAGAAGAAATCATAGAATTCTGCAAGAAGAACCTCGCCAGATACAAGATTCCCGAAATGGTCGAGTTTAGGCGTGAACTTCCCAAGACCCTCATAGGAAAGATATTGAGAAGGGTACTCGTAGAGGAGGAGATGAAGAAGTCATAAATTCTCACGTAACCCGAAACCCAATAATCTTTACACAAGGCCAATTAATCCCAAAACTCTATATACTCGTCTTTCAAGAGTCCAACGATGCAACCCATGACAATGGCAGAAAAGATACTGTCTAAAAATAGTGGCGAGAGGGTATATGCAGGTGACTATTGTGTAGCAAGCATAGACCTGGCTATGGTTCAAGAGATGCTCGCCTATATGGTTGATACCATAGAAGAGATAGGAATTCCACGGGTTTGGAATGCAGAAAGAATCATCGTCTTCTTTGACCACTATGCTCCCGCTCCCACAGAAGAGTCGGCATCCATGCACAGGAAGATGCGCACATTTGTGGAGAAATACAGGATAGAGAACGCGTATGGTATAAACGAGGGAATATGTCACCAGGTTTTAAGCGAGAGTGGAAGAGTCTTACCAGGACAGCTTATCGTTGGTACGGATTCCCATACCACGACCTACGGTGCGCTGGGCGCCGCATCGACGGGAATAGGACTCACGGAAATGATAAACGTCTTTGAATCAGGAACGCTCTGGTTTTGCGTGCCACATACGTTGCTTTTTCACGTCGAAGGTACGCTGGGTCCATATGTGACATCAAAAGACGTCATGCTTGAGATTGCAGGGAGGCATGGTACAGAAATAGCCCAATATAAATCAATCGAGTTTTCGGGGTCATGCGTTTCCCGAATGAGTATCTCTTCCAGAATGACGCTTTCCAATATGGCGGTGGAGATTGGGGGAAAGTTCGGTCTTTTTGCCACAGATGCTGCGACCCACGACTATCTTAAAAAAGCGGCTGGGGGTGCGGGGTCCTCCATGGCTCCGGACCCCGGTGCGTCCTATGAAGAAATCTTCCACATAGATGCAGCCGAGGTGCAACCCAGGGTCGCCTGTCCACATAGTCTTGCAAATGTGAGGAAGGCTTCTGAGTTGGATATAAAGATAGACCAGGCGTTTCTGGGAAGTTGCACTAATGGCAGACATGAAGACATGGCGATGGCGGCAGAAATTCTTAAAGGGAGAAAAATCGCTCGTACAGTACGCATGATAGTGACGCCGGCCTCAAAAAAGATTTATCTGGAGTGTGTGAGAGACGGACTTGCCGAGATTTTTATTCAGGCGGGAGCAGTATTTACCAATCCTACATGTGGTGCATGTTTTGGGGGACACATGGGAGTCCTTGCGGAAGGAGAGAAAGCCATATCCTCCTCCAACAGGAATTTTAAAGGCAGAATGGGACATCCTGACTCAGAAGTCTATATCGCTTCCCCCGCAACAGTTGCGGCTTCCGCCATAAGAGGAAGAATCACAGACCCGAGGGATATAAGATGAGGGTTTGGGTGTTTGGAGATAATGTAGATACAGACGTCATTGCACCTCAAAAGCATCTCGCAAAGACCACCGAAGGGTTGGTGAAACACATACTCGAGCCCGTAGCTCCTCGCTTCGCATCAGAGGTCGAGAAGGGCGACCTCATGGTTGCGGGCAGAAACTTCGGATGCGGTTCAAGCAGGGAGCAGGCTGCCCTGGGGCTGAAGTATCTGGGGGTGAAAGCCATAATTGCGGAATCCTTCGCTCGCATCTTTTTCAGGAATTGCATAAGCATAGGACTACCCGTACTCACCTGCACGCATGGGTTGGAGAGTTTCAAGGATGGAGACGAAGCGGAGTTTTCTCTCCCGAAGGCATTTCTGAAAAATAGCAGGACTGGCACGGTATTAGCATTGAATCCACTGCCACCCTTCATGATTCATATTATTGAGGAGGGAGGCATCCTTCCAATACTCAAAAAGAAATATGGGGGCATGGATATCCGTCATGAATGAAAATTTTCAATCATTCCCTTTTTTTCCTCGCAAGGACACTCAGAAATTCATAAAATATGTTGGAGGCAAGCATGGCGGTGAGACCCGACGCGTCATAAGGGGGAGAAACCTCCACAAGGTCAAACCCCACGAAATCAAGATTGCTTCTTCTCACAATAAAGAAAAGTTCTCGCGGGGTGAATCCACCCACCTCAGGCGTCCCGGTTCCTGGAGCATACGCAGGGTCTGCGGCGTCTATATCGAATGAAAAAAACACCTTTCCCCGAATTTCTTTTATCTGCGAAATAATCCACTCCATTCCTCTCGCAAAACATTCCTCGAATGGTATCAATTTAAATCCCAGATTCCTCACATCGTCATAATCTTCCCTACCATATACCGAACCCCTCATCCCTATATGCAAGGAGTTTTCGACATCGAGCAGACCCTCCTCTTGGGCTCGTCTGAAGGTTGTTCCGTGATTGTATTTTCTCCCAAAATAGTCATCCCAGCAATCCGCGTGTGCATCTATGTGCAGGAGCGAGAGTTTTCCGTATTTTTTTGCGAGGGCTCGCAACACCGGGAGGGTAATAGAGTGGTCCCCCCCGCATATCAACGGAAAGGCATTTTCGCTTACCGTCACTATTCCCTCTTCTATCTTTGTGTAGGTGTCCTCTATGTACCCGGGGACCACATCAATATCCCCCCAGTCCGCCACAGAAAGAACCTCAAACGGTTTCACATCCAAGACGGGGTTGTAGGGACGCAGGAGGCATGAAATCTCTCTTATCGCCCTCGGTGCGAAGCGTGCCCCCGGTCGGAAGGTAACGGCATCGTCGAAGGGGATGCCTACAAAGGCGACATCTGCGTCCTTCAGTTCTTTTGTGTGTGGCAGGCGCGCAAAGGTAGCTACCCCGCAGAACCGCGGTGATTTGAGTGCATCGACTTGTCTCATGGACAAAAGGGACGAAAAACTATAAAAGGGTTTTCTTCCTCTCAGATAGGTATTTAAAAGAATGATAAAACGAGAGACGGTGGTTCATTACCCATTTTTGGAAAAAAGAAGCCCGATCCGGAACGTTTTATGAGAGAGGGATTGAGACATCTCAAAGGAGGCATGTATGTGAAGGCGCGGGAGGAATTCAAGAGGGGACTTGAGATTTCACCCCAGTACAATGAACTTCACTACCTTTTAGGGCTCACCTATCTTCGCGAGGGCAACGAAAAAGAGGCGGAACGTGAGTTTAAGAAAACCCTTCAGGACAACCCACACCATCCTGAGGCGAGGCGTGAACTCGACCTCATACTCGGCAAGAAAGCGGGGCAGTGGGTCGCCACTGTTCGCAAGAAAGAAAAATTTACTGGCACAGAAAGAGGCATCCACTCTTTTTCTGGTGAGAAGTGGGAAGAGGTGAAGCTCCTATATGAAGATTATTTCTCAGAGGTGAAGAAAAGAGAAGGAGAGGCAAGCTTTAAGACCCATATGCTATGGCAGGAATTTGCATTCCTATTGAGGCGACGTGAGGAGGATGCCCCGTCCTTTTTCTTTTTCACAGAGAAACACAGGCTGGAGCTTGCGGGCGAAATCTTTGAGCTTCTCTTAAGATACGTTTCTTCCCTTCCTCCAGAAAACAAGAAGACAAAAGAAGTTCTCCTCGAGCAGGCACAGTGGATTGCGAGAAATATGGGAGACGAGAGTCACATCGCACGGCTCGAGAGGGTCTCGTGGAGATGAATCTATGACAGAGATGCTCTACCTCTTGGATTGTTACAGAAGAGAATTCGAAGCCATCGTTACCTGCGTCCGCGGGGATGAGATAGAACTGGACAAGACATTTTTCTACCCAGAAAGTGGCGGTCAGCCCTCAGACCTCGGCACCATACTCGTTAATGGCAATGAGGTAAAGGTGGTTCATGCACGGAAGGAAGGCGAAAGGGTGTGGCATAAAATTGAGGGGGAGATGCCATCCATGGGTGATAGTGTGAGAGGAATCATCGACTGGACACGACGATACACATTCATGCGTTACCATACCGCGTTACATATGCTCTCTCGCGTCCTCTACGACGAGTTTCGTGCAGGCATCACGGGTAACCAGATAGGGCTCGATAAATCCCGGATGGACTTCGCTACCGATATGTATGACAAGGAAAAAATTTCATACATAGAGGAAAAAACAAATCTCGCCATAGCCAGAAATTATCCCATAAAGCTCTATGTGCTTCCAAGACAGGAGGCCATGTCGGTAGTTGATCAGAACAGGACCCGTATAGACCTACTGCCAGCACAGATAGACAAAATTCGCATAGTGGAGATTGTGGGATATGATTTTGAGGCATGCGGAGGAACGCACCTCTCCTCCACAGGGGAGATTGGTAAGCTCAGAATAACAAAAATAGAAAACAAGGGGAAGAATAACAAGAGGATGGAAATTGTATTAGAATAGTTGAAGCAGAATCATCTCCTTTACTTGCAAAGGCAAGCCTCTTCTTTAAATTTTGATTTCATACCCCAACACGAGAGTAAACATTTATAAGTGAAATTCGATTACCTTTATGGATGATATTTTTCATCACCTGTATGGGTATAATCAACATAAGAAAAAATGACATGCGATTCGCAGGAGGGAGTTAAACGAAAAAAGCAGAGGCACTGGATGATGTAAGAAACATCGAGGAAGAGACGATGAAAATGCGGGAGGGTGCCTTGAGGGAGAAGGAAAGAATCATAAAAGAGGCAAAACGGGATTCACTCGAAATAGTAGAACGCTCGAAAAGAGAGTCTAACGAAATTTTTCGAAAAATACTTGCGGAGGCAGAGGGGGAAGTCGAGCTCGAAAAAAAGATTATTATCAATCGTGGCGAGGTTGAAGCTTCCAAATATGAGGAGAAGGCAAAAAAGAATATTGACAAGGCGGTCGAGCGTATCGTTTCGAAATTCGAAGAGGAATTGAAATATGTGTAACCCAAAAGAGATGACACGAATCATCATAATTGGACCGAAACAAAGCCTCGGGTCCACGGTTGGCAACCTTCACGACCTCAAACTCCTGCACATCATAGACTTCACAGAGCCCAACAAGGACTTCAAGAGGGGACAACCGCTGGAGGGTGCCTCGGAAATGTCTGATTCACTCGTCAAACTGAGATCCATGTCGAATATGTTAGCCCTCAAGAATGAATTGAGAAAAACGCAAGCAGATACCGGATGGAGCAAAGAGAGACGCCTCAGGGAAGAGATACTTACACTCGAACTCTATATGAACGAGAACATATTTGCAAAAAAGGAGATTGAGGAAACCCTGAGGACAACTCGGACAAAAATAGAGACCTATAGGTCTTTTGCGGGGCTGGGGTACCCCTTTGAATATTATTTCGGATACCAGACCCTTGCAGTCTTCACGGGTAGGGTGAAGCACGGTCTTTTCGACATAGAAAAAATCTCATCCGATTATGAAGTCATCTCCTACGAGAGTATGGTCGCCCTTTTTGTGCCTCTGAAAAATAGAGAAAAAATAGGGCAATATCTTGCCGAGAGAGGATTTTCTCCCCTCGAACCGCCAGAAAAAAAAGGAGACCCCCAAGAAAAGCTTGCGGAACTTGAGGCTGAAACGATGAGGCTTGAGAGTAAACTCGAAGAAATCAAAGAGAGACTCGATGTGCTAAGAAAGAAATACGCCCTGTTCATCGTACAGACAGAAAAAGGGCTTGCCCGAGAGGTAGAGAAGGCGGAAGCGCCTCTCATGTTTGCATCCACAGAACATTCTTTCATAATCGATGGGTGGATACCAAAAGAGTACTATCCTGCACTGAACAGAAGTCTCGGCAACATCGAAGGATTATACGTGAGCGAGGTAGAAACTGAATCCGCTGAGCCTCCCGTTCTTCTTGACAATCCCACACCGTCAAAACCCTTCGAGATGCTCGTGTACGAGTACTCGACACCATCTTATACGGAAATTGATCCGACTCTTGTTCTCTCTTTCATATTCCCCCTTTTTTTCGGATTCATAATCGGCGATGCGGGATTCGGCATTCTCATCATAGGCCTCGGATATTACATATATAAGAAATTATGGGCGTCTCTGGATATGCCGGGACTCCGGGAACTGAGCAAGATTCTCATGTTGGGTGGTGTATTTTCAATTCTGTTTGGACTGTTTTTATTCGGAGAATTTTTCGCCATACCCTTTCATTCTGCTGCCCAATCAAAAATAAACGTGGGAAATTGGTCGAGCTACCTCGGTATCAGTATCCCTCTGTACCCAGTCATACATAAAATTGAAGATTTACCCGACATGCTCATTCTCTCCATTGTCGCGGCTGGAATTCATTTGGGCATCGGATATGTAATCGGCATTCGGAACGAAATGAGGCATGGCAAGAAACATGCACTCGCAAAACTCGGTTGGTTAATAGTACTTTTGGGTCTCTTTTTGGAGATCATGCTCGTAGTTTCTGGAACAAGGGTCGGAGCATTCATGGTCAACACATTTTTCCCCTACATCACATCGTACACCACACACGTCGGTCGTATACCCGTATCCATCATAAGCGTCATCATGATATTTGTTGGAACCGTGCTGTTTCTTCCTGCAGAGGGACCGATGGCAATACTCGAGATTATTGGCCTCACCTCCAATGTTCTCTCATATACTAGGCTCGCCGGGATAGCGGTCGCAAAGGCAGCAATCGCCATAGGAGTCACCATGATACTTCTTCTCGTACTACGCTCTGGAAATGTCTTGCTCATTATTCTTGGGGGATTCCTCATCTTCACACTTTACGCAATGGTCTTCCTCTTGGGGGTGATAGCCGCAGCGATACAAACATTGAGGCTCAACTGGGTGGAGTTCTTCAGGAAGTTCTACCAAGGGAACGGCTCATTGTTCCAGCCATTTGGGTTACCGAGGAAGAGGGGTTGATACACATGGAAAAAGGATTAGAAAACCAGGAGGTGAAAACGTGGCCATAGAATCAAGCGTCGCTATTGCGGTCGCCATTATCATGGTAGGGACCGGTATCGCCACCGCGTGGGCGCAGAAAGTCATAGGAGGAGCCGCCGCCGGTGTCATGGCAGAAAAACCAGAGCTGTTTGGTAAAGGGCTCACCATGATGGTCCTGCCCGAAACCATAATCATATTGGGTTTCGTTATGGCACTACTCCTCATGTTTTTATAGAGAAAAAGAAGGAGAGAACGCATGGCACTCGACAATGTAATTCAAGCCATCATGACTGAAGGCAGAAAAGAAGTATCACGCATCATAGAAGAAGGCGTGCACGAGAGAGAAAGACTCGTGGGTGAGGCGAGTAGGGAGGCAGACAGGCTCGCCGACGAAATGAGAGGGGATGCTCTTTCTTCAGCCGGACGACTGAAAGCAAGAGAGTTCGCGAAAGCAGAAATACAGGCAAAAAGAATCGTGCTGAAAACCCAAAAAGAGGTCATCGACAACATTTATGCCTTTGCCCTGAAAAGGCTCTCTGAAAGATCGTTTGTCGGGATACTCATAAAGAATAAATCCCGCGAACTCAAAGACTCAAAGGTGTACTGCAATGAGAAGGATAGAGAAGAGGTTGAGAGAGCGATAGCTCCTTTAGGAGCAAAATTCGGAGGAACGATAGCCTGCGCAGGCGGTCTTATCATAGAATCTGCTGACAGAACGATTATGAATGACTGCAGACTCGAATCGATATTGAAGGACGTGTGGGACGATTCTGTCACAGAAATCGTCGCTTTGCTCTGGGGTGAGAAATAAATGCAAATGGAGCCAGACATCGAAGACATGATCATCGATATCCCCCAAAAGATTATCAAGCGACTGCCTATCGACAGTGGAAACTACCCTTATGTGTGCGCGAGGGTGCGGGCGAAGAAGGCGCTCCTCTACCCACGGGAAATGTACCAGAAATTTCTTCAGATGAGTCCCTCTCAAATAGGAAGGACGATAGGCGAGGGAGAGTACAAGAGCGAGATAGTGGCTTTCGGCATAAGGCTCGACGGTGCAGCACTGGTGGAAATCGCAACCCGAGAAAATCTGACAAGGGTGTACATCCAGGTGTCCAATTTCTGTGAGGGACACCTGAAGGATATGGTTTCCAAGTTCCTTGCAAGATGGGATGTGTGGAACATCCAGACAATCCTCCGGGGTAAGTCCTACGGTGCATCAGAGGAAGAAATAATAAATGCACTCGTGCCTGCAGGTTCTTTCGATATGAAGTTCCTGAAATATCTCACCCTAAAGGAGACAATAGACGGGGTCATAGACGAACTGAACTGCACGGAATTTTACGCAGCTCTCTGTGCAGTCATACGGGAATATGAAGAGGAAAAACGTCTCGCCGTGCTTGAAGATGCACTCACCCATACCTATTACCACCATCTCCTCCAAACCATCCCCTCCGCGACCGAGGCGAACAAATTATTTTTGAGATTTATCAGGATGGAGATAGACATGCTCAACCTGAGAATGATGTTGCGATTAAAACTCGGTGGCGGTGACGCAGATGAGGAAATGTTTGTGTACGGCGGGCTTGAATTCAGTGTGAGTGAACTGAGAAATATGCTCAGGCTAGAATGGAATGCGCTGACTGAGCAATTGAAGAAATTCTCATTTTACGGAGAGATATCAAATGAATTGAAGGTTGTCCAGGAGAGAGGATTGAATGAACTCATGAGAGCACTGGAAAAGCATATACTGAGGGAAGCGACGAGGCACGCAAACATACATCCGCTCTCTATACTTCCCGTGCTCGATTACCTGCTCGCAAAGAAAAGTGAGGTTGATAACATACGGATAATCGCGAGGGGAAAGGAAGACGGTCTTGACGATGAGACCATAAAAAATCTCCTCGTGACATGAGGTGAAGGGTGATGGAACTGGCTGTCGTAGGTGGTGAGGATTTCGTCCTCGGATTCAGGCTCTTGGGAATCCGAAAGATACACGAAGCAAAAGACAAAGAACTTGAGGAAAAGATTGAATTCGTTCTCGAAGACAAGACCATAGGGATACTCGTGCTTCACGACGACACCTTGAAAAAGATACCCCCTCTCATGAGTGAGCGGCTGAGAAACAGCATCAGACCGGTGCTCATAACGGTGGGCCATGAAGAGGAGGACCTGAGGCTAAAAATAAGGAGAGCGATAGGCATAGACCTTTACGCCGAGAGGAGGTAGGTACAGGATGGATGGCGAGAATACAAACGGGAAAGAAAAAAAGAGGGGCGAGATATACAGGGTGGCGGGTCCAGTGGTCACGGCAGTCGGATTGGCTCCGAGAATGTACGATGTCGTCTTTGTGGGGCAGGAAAATCTCATGGGTGAGGTCATAGGCTTAGTAAGGGAAAAAACGATTATTCAAGTCTATGAGGACACAAGCGGCATCAAGCCGGGAGAGGAAGTTTTTGACACGGGAAATCCTCTCATGGTAGAATTAGGTCCTGGTCTTTTGGGCAGTATCTACGATGGCATACAGAGACCCTTAAAAGTATTGAAGGACAAGATGGGTGACTACATAAAAAGGGGACTCAGCGCACCTGGCATCGACAGGGAAAGGGCATGGAAGTTCACACCTCTCGTGAATCAGGGCGACACAATTAACGGAGGAGGCATCATAGGGAGCGTCAGGGAAGCGCAGATAGAGCACCTCATAATAACCCCACCCAACGCCCATGGAAAAATAGAACAAATAAAATCAGGTAATCTTAAGGTTGAAGATACGGTGTGCATTCTCGAGAATGGTAAGAGCATTTCTATGATGCAGAAGTGGCCAGTCCGGGTGCCAAGACCAATCATCGAGAAGCTTCTTCCGGAAATGCCCCTCATCACGGGACAGAGGGTACTTGACACTTTCTTTCCTCTCGCAAAAGGGGGGACCGCCGCGATACCGGGAGGATTCGGAACAGGTAAAACGGTCACGCAGCATCAATTATCGAAATGGAGCGATTCCAAGATTGTCATATATGTGGGATGCGGCGAGAGGGGGAATGAGATGACGGAGGTGCTCACTGAATTCCCCAAGCTGGAGGACCCACAGACAGGCGCACCCCTCATGCAGAGGACGGTGCTCATTGCAAACACATCCAACATGCCGGTCGCGGCACGAGAAGCATCCGTCTATACGGGAATCACAATTGCCGAATATTTCAGGGACATGGGATATCATGTTTCTCTCATGGCCGACTCCACCTCGCGATGGGCAGAGGCGATGAGAGAAATTTCATCGCGGCTTGAGGAAATGCCGGGCGAGGAAGGATACCCCGCCTATCTCTCCGCACGATTGTCGGATTTTTACGAGAGGGCTGGAAGGGTGACGGCGCTTTCCGGGCGCGAGGGTTCTGTCTCAATCATAGGGGCCGTATCTCCTCAGGGTGGGGACTTCTCAGAACCCGTCACCCAGGGGACACTTCGGATAGTGAAGGTCTTCTGGGCGCTTGATACCAAGCTTCGGGAGCGCAGGCATTTCCCCGCCATCAACTGGCTTACCAGTTACAGCCTTTACACACCCATGATGGAAGAATGGTTTAAGGAAAAAGTCTCGGAGGATTTCCCGAGGCTCAGGTCATGGGCAATGGAAGTGCTTCAGAAGGAAGCAGAACTGCAGGAGATAGTGCAGCTCGTTGGCAGCGACGCCCTGCCCGAAGAACAACGGTTGCTCCTAGAGATAGCGCGCATGCTCCGCGAGATATTCCTCCAACAGGACGCGTATCACAAGGTCGACACATATAGCGACATTTCCCGTCAATATGTCCTTCTCCAGGCGATAAAGAAATTTTCAGACATCGCACAGAGGGGCGTGCAACTCGGAGTGGGGGTGAGAGACATTGCGAATATGAAATCGAAGGTCATGTTGGGGAAGGTGAGGTTCGAAGAGAATTTCGATCAAGAACTGAAAACAATTTCACAATTGATGGAAGACGAATTCAATCAACTGGAGGCCTCACTATGAAGGAGTACAAGACCATCATAGAGATATCTGGACCTCTCGTATTCGTGGAGAAAACCGAAAGCGTCGGCTACAGCGAACTCGTTTTTATCTCTCTTTCCAATGGCACAGTCAAGAGGGGGCAGGTGCTTGATACCTCAAAAGACATAGTGGTGGTTCAGGTGTTCGAGGGTACCGCCGGCATCGACAGGTCAGCGGGGGTAAAGTTTCTGGGAGAAACGGCCAAACTAAGCGTTTCCAGAGACATGCTTGGAAGGGTTCTTTCTGGCAGCGGTGACCCCATAGACGGCGGACCGCCAATAATACCCGAAAAAAAGCTTGAGATTGTGGGGAGCGCCATCAATCCCTGGGCGCGGGATGAACCCTCCGACTGGATACAGACAGGCATATCCACAATCGACGGCATGAACACACTCATTCGGGGACAGAAGCTTCCCATATTCTCGGGAAGCGGGCTCCCTCACAATGAGATCGCCCTTCAGATTGCCAGGCAGTCAAAGGTTGTGGGGAGGGAAGAAGAGTTTGCCGTGGTGTTTGCGGCGATGGGGATAACGCATGAAGAAGCGCAGCAATTCATGATGGACTTCGAACGTACGGGCGCGCTGAAGAGGACCGTTCTTTTCCTCAACCTCGCAGACGACCCCGCCATTGAGAGACTCATCACACCGAGGATGGCATTGACGTGTGCCGAGTACCTCGCCTTCGAGCATGACATGCATATCCTTGTCATATTGACCGACATGACAAACTATTGCGAGGCGCTGCGGCAGATAGGAGCGGCACGAGAGGAGGTGCCTGGCAGGAGAGGATACCCGGGTTATCTCTATACAGATCTTGCGACTATTTATGAGAGGGCAGGTAGGATAAAAGGGAAGCGTGGATCCATCACCCAGATACCCATTATTTCCATGCCTGACGACGACATCACGCACCCTATTCCGGATCTGAGCGCGTATATCACCGAAGGACAGCTCATTGTCGAGAGAGACCTTCATCGCAAGGGTATCTATCCTCCCATCAATCCTCTACCATCACTGTCGAGGCTCATGAGACTGGGCATAGGTCCTGGAATGACAAGGGAGGATCACAATGCGCTCCAAAATCAACTCTATGCGTCCTATGCAGAGGGCAGGGATTTAAGAGGACTGGTGGCGATAGTTGGAAAAGAGGCATTATCGAACAGGGACAAGAAGTTCCTCGAATTTGCAGATATTTTCGAGAACGAGTTCATAAGGCAGGGAAAGGACGAGAACAGGGATATAGCGCACACACTGGATCTCGCATGGAAATTACTTTCAATCTTGCCCGAAGATGTGCTCACAAAGATTGACATAAAGACGCTTAAAGAATATCATCCGGCTTACAGGAACGGAGGAAAGGGAAAAGAGGAGTAAGTGGAGGATAGAGCAATGGCAATGTTGAGGGAATTCAAGCCGACGAGAATGGAACTCCTCGAGATAAAAAAAAGGCTACGGCTCTCCGAACTCGGCTACAAGCTTTTGAAGATGAAGAGGGACGGGCTCATTCTTGAATTCTTCAGGATACTGGACAAGGCGCGTGACCTGAGGGCACAATTGACAGCAGAATATACACTCGCCAAACAGAAAATAAATATCGCAAAGGCGGTGGAAGGCGAGATTGCGGTGAGGTCAGCTGCTTTCGCGGTCATAGAGAATCCGACGTTGGAACTGAAAAGCAAGAACGTAATGGGCATAGTCGTTCCCGCGATAGAAGCCAAAAGCGTAAAAAAGAAGGTCAATGAGAGGGGTTATGGGCTTCTTGGTACCTCAATGAGGATAGACGAGGCAGCTGAGGCATATGAAAATCTATTAGAGAATATCATTCTTGCAGCAGAATATGAGACCAAGATGAGAAAGCTCATAGAAGAGATAGAGAAAACCAAGCGGAGGGTGAATGCGCTCGAGTACAAGGTAATACCCGAACTCAAGAGGAGCGAGGCCTACATACGATTCAGACTGGAAGAGCTGGAGAGGGAAAATATTTTCAGGCTCAAGAGATTCAAGGGATGAACCAATACCTTTTTGAAGAGAACCTCGCACCCTCCTCATGGTACCGCCCCGCGAGATATGGGGGCGCCTCCAGAGGCTGAGAGATGCCATTAATTCAGAATGTGCCCTCATAATACAAAATACAGATAGATATTACTTCTCAGGAACACTCATGGGTGAATTCGTCTTTCTCGGCAAGGATGAAACGACACTCTATTGCAGAAAGGCGTGCGAGAGGGCAGAGAGGGAGACCCCACTCCCCCTGAAGTACGGAAGACTGAGTTCTCTCAAGGGAGTTAGCGATTTAAAAACGATTGGCGTCGAGTTTGACATTCTTCCAGTATCAATTTTTTTCTATCTTAAAAAATTATTTCCAAACTCAGACTTTTTCGATATTTCAGGGACGATAAGAAATTTAAGAAGCGTGAAATCAGACTATGAGATAGGCAAGATAAAGAAGGCGGCACACATCGCAGATGCGGGCATGGAACATGCCTCAAAAATAGTACGACCTGGCATGCGCGAGATTGATCTGGCTGCTTCCATTGAGAAAAAGATGAGGGAGGAGGGACATCAGGGACTTGTGAGGAGTCGTGAATTCGGATATGAGCTATTTTATGGTCATATACTTTCTGGAAAAAATGGCGCCATGCCGAGCTTTCTGGATTCACCCACGGGGGGGAAAGGATTAAGTCCAGCCATGCCTCAAGGTGCGGGGTATAAAAAAATAAGAAAGGACGAACCCGTGCTTGTAGATTACGTGGGTGTGTGGGAAGGTTACATAGCGGACGAGTCAAGGATTTTTTCGTGCGGGAAATTGCCTGCCCGTCTGCAGGACGCACTCGACGCATCCTGTACTATCCAAGAGTGGATGGAGAAGAACCTGTCTGCCGGGAGAGTTCCTCACGACATATTTTTAGAGGCACAAGAGGAGGCGAGGATTGCAGGGGTTGAGAAAAACTTTCTCGGGCTGAAAGAGAAGATAAAGTTTGTAGGTCATGGCGTCGGGCTCGAGCTTGACGAGTTACCGGTACTCGCATCGGGATACGTGACGCCACTGGAGAAGAGCATGACCATTGCCTCTGAACCAAAGTTCATATTCAGCTCCGGTGTCGTGGGGGTGGAGGATACATTCTTGGTGGGAGAGAAGAGGGCAGAAAGACTCACGCGATTTCCTCGATGAGTACCGATACTCTTTTAAATTTCTCATGAGAGAATACGCATGGGAATCCTTGAGAGACTGTCTCCATTCAAACGTATTGCCGTTCTTGAATTCTCAGGCATAATCTCATCTTCAAGCATAGAACCATATCTGCACATCGTCAGGGCACTCTCCGAGAGCAGAAAAATTGCAGGCGTCGTCATGAAGATGAATTCGGGGGGCGGGTCTGCGGCTGCAACAGAAAACCTCTACCTTGCGCTCAGAAAGCTTTCGGAGAAGAAACCGCTCCACTGCTATGTATTCGAGATAGCGGGTTCTGGGGGATTCTGGCTCGCCTGCGCCTCGGATAAGATATATGCACCCACTACCGCGGCGGTGGGGAGCATCGGGGTCATATCCCTCAAACCTCTCCTCTCAGAGATAATGGAGAAGCTCGGCATTTCACTTGAAATTACAAAGAAAGGCAGGCACAAAGACATGCATCTCTTCCACAGGAAATACACGAAAGAAGAAGAAAGAAAGATGGATGAGTTGAACGGCGAAATCTACACTCAATTCTGCGAGATTGTGAGCGAGAGAAGAGGATTAGAGAAAAAGAAGGTAGAAGAAATAGCCACGGGAGAAATTTTTTCCGCACGAAAGGCAAAGGAACTCGGCCTCATCGATGGCCTTTCCGACATGGATAATGTACTTGAGCAGATGTATGCGACAACTGGCGTGAAGAAGGGGCGGATAGTGTACATAAAACCACGACCACCCATGCTCAGAAGAATCCTGGGAGGATTTGCAGAAACACTCGCAGATGAGGTGTACGAGAGATTATGTACTGCATACATTTAAATGTATTTTTCACCCGTTTCTTCCATGTCCTCCTGGAAAGACGCATTCGCGCAGGGAAGGAACGCAAAGAGAAACACCTTCCTGGGCATCGCAGGCCTTTTCACCATAATCACCTTCCTCTCGGGTGAAAAGAGCCAATTTCTCATGGTTCCTCTCTGCCTGATTCTGGCTTACGGATTCTCGGCACGACTCGAGTGGAGGTGGGAAATTCCTGCCCGAGTGAAGAGGGGAATGCCGGTTTCACTTCGAATTCAAGTAAAAAACAAAGCCTTCAAATTTCTCGCATTCAAAGGAGACTTTCTTCATGATATACATTTCGAAATAGAATCTCCCCCCGCCCTTTCTATCATGGGGAAAGCAAGTAAAGACATTACTTCTCTCGGTGCTGGAGAGGAGACACATATGGAATTCGAACTGAAAACGGGACCCAATACCCCACCCGACCTCTATGGAATCCTCATTAAATCCTCATGCTCAACGGGCAAAAAAGAGAAATACATGGAGATATATGTTTATGAAGAAGAGTAGATTTCTTCAAGAATCTTTGCAATGCTGTCCCCCACCTCAGAACATCTCGCATGTCCCCCCAGATCATATGTACACAACCTGCCCTCTTTGAGGTGATGTGCAATCGCCCTCTCAATCTTTCCTGAGGCATCCGTAAGTTTCTTATCACCCCTCGTTTCACCCAACCAGTCAACCATCATGCGTATGGAGGAAATGGCGGCGATGGGGTTTGCCACATCCTTTCCCCCATATTTTGGTGCACTCCCATGGACAGGTTCAAACATGGCGTGTCTTTCCCCAATGTTACCCGAGGCAGCCATACCCATTCCCCCCTGAAGCACGGAGGCGAGGTCTGTGAGTATGTCTCCGAACATATTCGTGGTGACGCACACATCATAGGATTCCGGTGTTCTCATCATCCATTGCGCAAACGCGTCGACGAGCGCATGATCTTTTTCTATATGAGGATATGCCTTCCCAACCTCATCGAAGGCATCGACAAAGAGGCGACAACCCGCAAGCACATTATTCTTATGCACGCATGTCACCCTCTTTTTTCCATCGCGAGGCGCTCCCCTCCTTTTCCCAGACAGGACGAAGGCAGCCCTGCTGACGCGTTCTGAACCTTTTCGTGTGATCACACGCGTGTCTACCGCGGCTTCCGCGGCACCTGCCCTTGCAAGCGTTCCTCGTATGGGTGTGTAGAGCCCCTCCGTGTTCTCCCTCACGATGACAAAATCAACATTCCTCTCATCCCAGACCTTCATGAATTTATCGCCGATTTTATGCAACACACCAGGATAGAGTCTTACGGGACGCACATTTGCATACAAGTCGAGACCGAACCGCAGACCGAAGACTATCCCCGCTCCTGCGATTTCACCCGAGGGTAGGCTCACGCCGGGAAGACCGATAGCACCGAGGAACATCGCGTCTGACTGGTTGCACGCCTCAAACGCCTCGGGCTCCCACTCCCTCCCATGTTTCTCATAATAATGCGCGCCACATTCAAAATGTGTCAATTGAAATTTGACGTTCCCGCATTTCTCTACCACGGAGAGAACCTTCAACCCCTCCTGAATGACCTCGGGTCCTATGCCATCACCGGGCAGGACGACGATTCTATAAGACATGACCTTACATCAAAATATATAATATAAGCGTTGCCCAACCCTTAAATACCCGCATTTGAAGAAGTGACATGAAAATTGTCGGTATCAATGGCTCTCCCAGAAAGAACCAGGCAACAGGCACACTCCTTTCTGTTGCACTCGCACGCGCCTCTGAATGTGGCGCAGAGACAGAACTGGTGGAACTCTCCGAATACAACATGACACCGTGCGACGGCTGTCAGATATGTTTTTTCAAAGAAGAGTGCCCCAAGGATACAGACGACATGCCTTTACTCGCGCAAAAGCTCCTCTCCGCGCAAGGGGTCATCCTTGCGAGTCCCACTTATATGATGAATGTCTCCTCACTCACAAAGATAATGATGGAGAGGTTGAGACCCCAAAAAATGGTCCACCCGCGTTTCGTGGGGAAGGTGGGGGGTGCCATCACCGTTGCGGGATTGCGCAACGGAGGTCAGGAGATAACGCTTCTCATGCTCGTAAATTATCTTTTAAATCAGGGTTTCATTGTCGTCGGTCCTCTCAATGAGAAGAATCGATTGACAAACACACTCGGTGTTGCGGGGGCACTCTACGAGACACGCCAGGAAGGAAAGATAAGGTGGAGAAAGGACATAAAGACAGACGAGATTGCCATTGAGGCGGCAGAGAGCCTTGGAGAGAACATGGCAGGGCTCGTGAAAAGGCTATTCAGTTAAAAAGACAATTTCCAACAGAAGAATTTTTATATTTAAAGAACCTTTTAGAATATATACGAATAGTAATCCATTGAAAAAGGTGATATCTTGACAGTCAGTTCATTTGAGCATTTATTAATTAAGGCATTGCAAATCACTAATTTATTATTTATTTTCATCTTTTTAATAACAATGGCTCTTGTTATACTATCCTCTTCTCGAATTAAGGATAATAGGTATAGTATAGAAAATTTTAAACTCCTTACAGAGATTGAGGTCGTCATCAAAGTAACATTTTATAGACTATCAATAGGATTTTTTGTGATCACCTGTATCATAATATTTTTCAAAATACAATTAGGTGACATAATAAAATAAGTATATTTTCTTGTCTTACAAATAGTGATATACTGTGGATTTTCTTTTCTTTACATAAGACATGAAAATAGAAAGGCTTTATCCAATCATAAAAATAGAATATGATAGAGAAAAATCTTTTTCATTCTCCAAACAACCTCTTATGCTCCTTCATCATGCACCTGTTCATGACCACTTTCATACCGGCTTTCCGCGCCTTCTCCGCGGCTTCTTCGTTCACAATGCCTTCCTGCATCCAGACAACTTTTGCCTTCTTCTCTATGGCTTGCTCCACTATAGGCATCACATCTTCTGAAGGCCTGAATATGTCGACGATATCTATTGGTTCTTCAATATCCGAGAGTTTCGCATAGACCTTTCTGCCGAGTATCCTCTCTGCGGTGGGATTCACTGGAATAATTCTATATTTCTTCGCCATGAGATATGCCGCGACACGATGGCTCGGTTTTTCAATATCCTTGGATAGTCCCACCACCGCAATATTTTTCAAGCCATAAATTTCTTTCATTTCTTCATCTTCGAGTCCGTCATCTTTTTCCATTCCTTCACCTACGGCTTTTTTGTCGCCTCACCCCTCACCACACCCGTCGCGATGATATGAGCGATGCGCACGGGTTCGGGTAGAAGAGAGTGCATGCTCGTGAGATGCAATATCTTTTCAACTTCTTCTCTCTCTACACCCGCATACTGGAAATAGAGGGAGTGGGTACCTAACGATATGGAATGTATATCTCCCGCATCCTTTATATCCTTCCATCTTTTATCCTTATGAGGCAATCGCTCGAGGGCTCGTCTTATTTTTTCATAGTTGGGATTCCTCCGTGTCACCACGATGACAGGCAGCCCCGTCTCCCTATGCAATTTTCCTATATTAATAGTATTGAATCCGGCAAAGGTCACCCCATCTGTCATGAGGAACCTTACATCCTTGTATCTGCAGGAGGAGACCATTTCACTTATCTTGTCTGTTGCATCGAGGCCGTCTCTCTGTATGGTGCAGGAAACAAGCCCATCCATCCATGAACCACCCCGGAAGACGACACCCACCACGAGCACCCATGGGGCGAGCGGTCCATCATCGATACCTAGGATTCGGGTCTGCGATTTTATCATATTGGCACCTCTTTACGATGAAGTCGAGGAGATGACCGAATGCCCTCGCATGTGATTCTGTGTCCTCTTGCATAAGGTGTGAGGAAAGCACCTCCACGCATTCTTCCGTCGAGACGATTCCCTCCACCCACGCCCTCGCGATGAAGGATTCCACGAAGTTTCCCAGCATCTGCCTGTCGGAACGGGAAGGTTTCTTTACATATGAAAAAGTAAGAGACCTGGCGAGAATACTATTGGATACCTTCTTTCCTTCCCAGACTCCGCATGCCTTGGAGAGCGCGAAGGAGAAGAGGAAATTGACGAGCACATCTCCGAAACTACTTAAGTTTCTTTTTGACATCATCCAGATTTTCCTCTATGAGTCTTGCCGCCTCCGCAACCGCGCGTGAAGGTGGCACCTTTCCATCCGTTTGCACATAAATTCTCGGCTTCTCCTTGTCTGTCAGGGGGTGCGGGATGTTGTAGGCAGCCTTGAGCACATGAGGATTCTTGAGGAGCGCCTTTCTCAACATATTGGCAAATGTATGTGTTTCCCCCCTGAGAACGAATTCAAGGCTGTCCTCCTTTTCCTCTATGATTTTCATATTCATCTCATCACCTAAATGTTGCCAGAACCATAGTCAGAGGCGAGTTTCCGGGTCTCAATGTGCTGGCAGTTGGGGCATTGGAGCGACTTGCCTTTGATTTCCAAAGGCGTTCTGCACTTGGAGCACTTGGCAAAAAGGACGCCCAACTCGTTGTCTGCGGTAGAGAGTTCGAGAGGATCTTTTCGCACATCATTCACGCGTGCCCTCACTATATCGTTTATTGCAAACTCTGAGGATATTCTGTTGACATATCGTTTTGCCATCTGCGTTATATAGATACGGGCTCTGGTACTCCCCACAATCGTTCTATCCTCATGCCCGCGTATGGCAACTATTTCCACGTGTGCCATCTTCTCTTTTATGTCCACTATTTCGCACAAGACTATGTCTCCGCTCTTGGGGACGGGGGGCATACCCATGCTTGGGATGACAAAGACATGCTTCGACTTCATGTCATACCTGCTCTGCCCCACTAGAGAGGCAAAGATGAATCCATCCTCTTCATAGGCACCTATGCCCGGAAGAAACTCCTCCGCAACACCCAGTTTTTCCCCTGGAAGCACAAACTGTTCATTTTCCATCTATTTCACCTTTTCAAATCGCACATAATCCGCCTCAACCTCTATCCGTTTCTTTCTATGAAATTCAAACATTCTCTCAATTTTTATCCTCTTCTCCCATATACTTGTTATTGTGAACTCTTCGCTGAGTCCAGTGAAGAAGGCACGGTTCCCCTTCTTATGGAGGGAATATACTATCGAGGCAACCGTAAAGGATTTTAGGAGAAAATCCCTGTCGGCGTGCCTCCTCCTGCTCCCGAAAGGAGGATTCATGATGACCGTGTCGCATTTCTTGCTGAATACCTGTATGTCGCAATTGATAAAAAATATTTCGCCTTTTAAATCTTTCTTTATTTTTCTGCGATTCTCCACCGCCACCTCTATTGCGCCCTCATCTATGTCTGCGAGGAACACTTCCCGTGCCCCCATAATGGAGGCTCCCAGCCCTAAGATTCCATTGCCACATCCGAGGTCTGCCACTCGCTTCCCCTCGATGTCTCCCAATGAGTGCGCAGTCCATACCATGTCTGAGGCGAGTTCACTCTCTGTCGGATACTGCTCAAGCGTGAGGCTCGACTCTTTCACGCCAGAAAGCGTAGAAAGTATCATGGCGAGTTTCCTTCTTCTCATTCTAAAACCTACCATATGGGTCCGTCCACACGGCAATCCCCCTCCTCACGGTATCTCATCCGGTACATATACCTTTCTTTTACCCAAAAGAATTTCTGCCTCGTGTACCGTGAGCACAGGCTTCTTCCACAGAGAGGAGTCATCTATGGCGATACGCGGGCATGCGCACAAGACAAATGCGTCAAACCCCATGGAAGCCACTTTATCCTCAGAGAGGGTGTCCATTTCAACGATGAGTGCCTTCTTTCCCAACTTCTCAAACAATCCTTTTATTCTAGACGCATCCTTCCTCCTCCTCTGTCCCTTCTTCCTGGATGTGAGTATGCCAAATTTCTCCGCATCTCCTGCCCTGAATATCTCTCCATACCTTTGCCTCAATATGCTCTCCTTTACTGAAGTCACCTCTTCAATCCTCTCATAACACCTGAAAACAGGTTTATTCGTTGCGAGCGCCACGCCAATGGGATGAAACATACCGCTTCCCAGAAAAAGGAAACCATCCACCTTTTTCTCCACAGATTTTGCAGCGGAGAAGTTGCATCCGAGAACCTGTCCCGGATATCGTATCCTTCCCTCCCCTTTACCAACATAGACAGTGTGTTCTCTGCCCTCGAGGAATTCCTTTACTATTGGAATGATTTTCACATGTTGTACAGTGGTGAGCAGCCCGAGTTTCTTCGGCAAGCGAGAAGGGATGCAGGAGAGCGCGGGGATAAAATCGTAATCATCTTCTACCTCATAGAAAAGCGTGGGGGTCTTTGACCCATAGATTGGTGAGTGGCCAAAATGGATCAGGAGTCCCTCCCCCTCGTACAGATCGCATGCCCCAAAACAGGGTTCTGCATAAATGGTGACGTTCACACCGCGAGCCTCGAGAAAGAGGGCGAGGTCGACTGCGTGGGATTTAAGCCCCTCGGGTATTTGAAGAACAACCTTTCTGATTCTCCTTTTCTTTATTTCTCGAAAGAGAGATTCACCATCTATTTTGAACATCATACCTACTTTTCATTGTGGCTTTTAAATGTAAGTTCCTATCTCCTTCGTATGGAAATATTTATATAGTTAGAGATATTAATAATCAACGGTGATTATCATGCCGAGGAAGAAAACGAAAGAACTCTTCATGGGCTCATAAAAGGTAAGATCATATATTGGGCTGAGGAAAGAGAGAGAAAAATCACCCCATTACCTAAAAATATGACAAAAAATGGATTTATAGACCCTCATGAGATAATAAAGGGTAAATTTTCCTATAATAACGATAAAAAAAGTGCTAAAAGATTATAAAAATATTACTCGCCTTCCTTTCCATTTCTCAGCAATTTCCTTTTCAAGCGTGTCCTTCTCTTCTTCTATCATTTCCGGCTTAAAAGAAAATTTCTCCTCAAGCGCCTTGGATAGGTTGTCTCGAGGGCATCCCACCCTTATCATGAGAGTGTCCTTCTCGACGAGTATGAGATAGGATTCACATGTCTCAGCGAACATGTCTTCAAGCGCAATCATATTAATATTTCTCCCCTTTATATTGACGCCGTAATCCCGCATCCTGCCTATGGGGCCCAGGATGCGTGGAGTTGTGCGTCCGCACTCGCACTGCTCATTCGTGATGCCGCCCTCACATATGTCCTCTGTGAGGAATCGCAGGAATACTGAACCCCGGAAGTCAATGTGGGTAAAGGCGAGCACGCCCCTCTCACGCTCTCCCACGGGTTCGAGCGTTTTCTCGTCCAATATTTCCACAAAGTGGGTATCTGGCATTGTGTGGAATCCTCCCTCCTCACACTCAACAAACGCTACCTTCATCTCCGTAGAGCCGTATGCCTCAAGGATTCTTGCCTCGCTGCCGAGCTTCTCAAATCGAGAGCGAATCCTCTTCTTCATACCCGCAGGGAACCGCTCACCCGCAGTCATGACGGTCTTCAGTTTGGAGTAGTTGAGGTCCATCCTCTCAGCCTCTCGGGAGAGCATGTCAATGAAGGAAGGCGTGGCGGCAAGTTCTGAAACCCCAAACCTGTCAAGAATCAATGCCTGCTGTAAAACCTTTTCTGTGCCATGGCGTATGCTCATGCACCCCAATGCTTCAGAAGCCTCGACGCACTGCCAGAATGCCATGTTGAGCCCTGCAGTGAAGGCAATGTGGAGGAAAGACTCATCCGTCATGCCTGCGGTGACACCGATTCTCCCCCCAATTTCTGCCATGATTTCAAGGTCATACCTTGTGTAGAAAACGGGAGATGGGGCTCCAGACGACCTTCCAGAGGAAACGACAAACATGACGGGCTTGTACTCATGCTTGAGTTCTGTGGCGATTTTCTCATCAAAAGTGAATCTATCATACGCCTGTCGCAACCGCTTCTCGAGAGGAAGGGTTTTTGTGAGAGAGATTTCGTTGGGTTGCAGTATGAATTCGCGTGGATTGTCCACCAAATCCTCCTTTCTCGTGAGGGGAATCTTTGTGAGGTCAGACATGGTGTTAATGTCGGAGGGATCGAGGTGGTTCTGGTGGAAGAAGGAACGGTAGAATGGCGAATTATTGAATGCCTGGCGCACCATATTGCGAAGTTTGCGGGATTGCATCTCGCGCTGGAGATCGGCAGACATCGTCTCTATCTCTGGGTTCCAGTATCTCATTGGGAAGAAAAGTAATTTAAGCTTAAAAGTTTTTCTTTTTAGGGCATCTTCCATGAGGCGAATATTCGGACTTCAAACGGAGGATAAAATTCCGTTCTCTTTATGGCATTTTTTGACATCCTTTCATATGACTTATCAGGCTTCATCCCTGACGAAAGACTTATAAGTATCGGTGAGTCTCTCGTCTCATGACAAAGGTCACGGACAAATTGCTTCAAAAATTGCTTTCTCAATGCTCATCAGACAGGGAGATTGTGCGGGAGTTGAAGGATAATTACAACATTCGGATTACCCAACAGGCAATAACATACAGGCGCTGGAAACTCACAGGCGGAAAGATGCGGAGATAAGGTAAGAATAAATTTCACCCGGTTGATTTTCATCAAATATTATGTAGAATTGTTGTCGATTTTTATATGTCTTCTCGGGAATCAATGAGAAATGACACACAACCTTTAAAAGCCAACTTTTTTAGCGATTTTATGAAGATCGCAGTCGTTGGAGCCGGAAGCATGGGGGCAGGCATTACCCAAGTATGTGCGAGTTTCGGTCATGATGTTTCTATGACAGACATTGAGATGCGTTTCGTAGAAGGAGGGATTGAGAGGATTAAGAAGCCTCTCGCCAGACGCGTCTCTGAGGGCAAGATGACACAGGAAGACTATAATTCCACCGTTTCGCGGATTCGTGGAACGGTAGATTTGGAGGAAGCCTGTAAGGATGCAGACCTCGTCATAGAAGCGGTCCTTGAAGAAATGCCCCTTAAGAAAAAGGTCTTTGGCGATTTGGATAGATTCTGCAAGCCAGAGGCGATACTTGCCTCCAACACCTCTTCTCTCTCCATTACGGAAATCGCCTCTGCGACGAAGCGTCCCGACAAGGTCGTCGGCATGCACTTCTTCAATCCCGCCCCCGTCATGAGGCTCGTCGAACTCATCAAGGGTGCCTCAACATCCGATGTCACCATAGGGATAGCACGCAATTTCTGTCTCAACATAAAAAAGACGCCTGTGGAGGTTGCAGAATCGGTAGGATTCGTTGTCAATCGCTTGCTCATACCCATGATAAATGAAGCCTTCTTCCTCCTCATGGAAGGTGTCGCCTCGCGGGAAGACATAGACAGTGCCATGAAACTCGGGGCAAACATGCCCATGGGACCTTTGGAGCTTGCAGATTTCGTGGGGATAGACGTATGCCTCTATGTCATGGAGATCCTCCAAAAAGAAACAGGGGATCCCAAGTTCAGACCCAGTCCCCTCATGCGCAAGTATGTGAGGGCGGGACGCCTCGGAAGAAAAACCGGTGCGGGGATATATGAATATAAATAAACTAACAATATGCCTTGAGGAGATTCCAGTCCAATTCCGTTTCTCCATATTCTTCCGGTATATGGGAAAATAGATTCCTCACAAGCAAAAGCCTCTCCTCATAGGGTCTTTTAGGGAAAAGACTCGCGCTCTGCGCCTGTATGGAATAAAATTCCTCGGCTTCCCTCATGTCTAAGGGAATCTTTACCCTCTCCTCCTCATAGCCCCCAAACACATCACGGAAGGCATCTTTTATATTCTGTGGACTGACGAAGTTTCCATCTTCAGCAAGTCCTAATTTTCTTGATTCCTCGATGATATCCGTATGAGATGAAAACAGACCCAAAAGATAGCTTGCACCGCACACCCCCCCCTTTTTCATGATGCCTCTTGCCTCCTCCAGAGTTTTCTGCGGACTCGGCATCAGGAATATGCTCGCATTGTAGAGTATTGCATCAAATGTCTCGTGCAGGTATTCAGAAAGTGCTTCTGCATCACCGACAATAAATTCCGTGTTGGGTAAATTATTTTTCTGCGCAATAGAGAGCATGCCTTCAGAAATATCTATACCTACCACCCTGTGTGCGATTTCAGAGAGGTAGAAGGTGGAGGCTCCCGTGCCGCACCCTACGTCGAGGACCGTCATCTTCTCCTCAATATCACAGAATCTCGAGAGACGCTGGGCGAGAGTCCAAAAAAGGGCATGGGTTTTCTCGAACTCATCATAGGTCTCTGTGCTCTCGTCGAAGTTCTTTCTCACGACTGACTTTATTTTCTCGGGGTCCATAAAAAAAGAAAAGTATGTGGGAATAAAACCTTTATCATTCCCACTCTTGGATATCAATACTCGGTCTTCAAGTCCTTCTTGAAGGCATCCACGAGTTTTGCACCCCAATTGCCAATTGCCTTACCCTTCGCGGAGAAGAATCTCAACACGGGAGGCTCCTCGTAGAGCTCGATGCCGCGGACGATGTCTCTATGCTGGTAGAGCCACACGATTCTGTCTATCATATACTCGATGTGCGAGAGGGTAAATATCCTCCTCGGTATCGCGAGGCGAGCGAGTTCGAGAGTCGCAAGCTCGAAATGCCCTTTCTCATCCCTGTCGTTGGAAAGCGTTCCTCTCTCCATCGAGCGGGCGCCGGTGGTGAGGTAAATGGCGCTGGTCAGTGCCATGGAGGTGTACTGATTCTGTGGAACGTGGGGCAAGAATGCCTTTGCATCTATGTGGCAGGCGAGACCTCCCGGAGGCGTGACCACAGGAATGCCCTTCGCATCAAGTTTCGAGACGAAGTACTTCACCTGTTCTGGCACGCATGAAGCAACGTTTATGTCTGTGATTTCGCGCAGACCGACCGCCATCGCCTCTATCTCCTTTGTTGACATACCTCCGTAAGTATAGAATCCCTCGTAGAGTGGAAGCAGAGGAGCCATCGCATCGAAATACTTCTTGTTGTTGGTGGCAATGAATCCTCCTCGGACAGATGTTGTCTTTCGTGCAGAGAGATAGAATATATCAACGTAACTCATTATTTCTTTCAGGATTTCCTGAAGAGATTTATTCTCATATCCCTTCTCCCTCATCTTTATGAAGTAGGCCTGCTCCTGCAGGAGAGACCCGTCAAGCACGAGGGGAATTTTGTGTTGTGAAGCAATCTTTTTTACCTCTCTCAGATTTGCCATGGAGAAAGGCTGTCCACCCATAAGATTGGCTGTGGCCTCCATCCTCACGAATGGAATATTTTCAGCGCCATACTTTTTTATGACGTCTTTCAACTTCTGTATGTCTATGGTCCCCTTGAAGGGGTCGCTGCTCTTGACCTTTATGCCTTCATCCCTGTAGATCTCAAGCATCTTGCCGCCTGCAAGCTCGAAGTGGGCTCTCGTTGTGGTGAAGTGGTAGTTGGTGGGTATCACATGCCCGGGCTTGATAAAAGTCTTGGCGATGAGATGTTCACACGCCCTTCCCTGATGTGTGGGTAGCACATACTTGAACCCCAAGACGTCGTTTATGGCGTCTGTGAGCCTGTAGAAGCTTTCCGACCCTGCGTAGGCGGCATCGTCCACCATCATGGCGGCAAGCTGGGTGTCACTCATGGCGTTGGTCCCGCTGTCGGTGAGCATGTCTAAAAAAATGTGTCTCGTTCTGAGATTGAATGTATTGTATCCGCTCTCTTCAATGGCTTTGAGTCTCTGGCTCACAGGCACGAGGTTAACCTTCTGCACAATTTTAATCTTGTGCATTTCGACTGGTATCTCTCTTCCATCTGAAAGTTTTACGAGCATTTGGATCTCCTCCTTACCATTTCTGTAGACAGCCTGAATCCCATACAAGGTGCGCATACGAGGAATCATGTCTTCTCATCTGCGTCACGGGAGAAATGATTCTGTCCACTACATTAGCGAAAATTTCTTCATTTATAAGGTTTGCTATGCAGATTATTCACTGATTGTTCAATACAGAGACAATATTCTATACGTTCTTTAATGGAATCCAACATTTTTAAAATCATTCAACCCTTTTTTCATGAAATTTAAAACATTGTACGTAGGAAGGCTTATAAGAATGAGGAAAAGCAGTCCTCAGGAGGTCATACTCATGGACTTCAATCTAACAGAAGAACAGGAACTCTTCAGAAGAACGGCACGTGAGTTCTGCGAGAAGAAGCTCGAACCCCGCGCCCGTGAGATAGATGAAAAGGAAGAGATACCTGCCGATATTCTCAAGGGCATGGCAGATTTGGGTCTGCTCGGCCCCACGATTCCAGAGGAATATGGTGGTCCGGGCGGGGATTACATGATGGCCACTCTCGGCGCAATAGAGGTGGCACGAGCAGACATTAGCATGGCAACAGCCGTCTATTATCTCCTCAATGCAGGATGGAGCTTCCTTCTCGCACGGCATGGCACAGAAGAAGCCAAGAAAGAAGTATTACCCAAGGTTGCCAAGAGTGAGGCATTCTTAGGTATTTCCACGACAGAGCCGGGGGGCGGCTCAGACATCGCAGGGCTCAAGACCCAAGCTAAGAGGAAAGGCAACAAGTATGTTCTAAACGGAGAAAAGGTCTACATAAGCGGCATAAAGGAGGCTTTGAAGATTGGAGGGGGGCACCTGACTACGTTAAAGACTGCCCCGGAACTCGGTCATAGGGGTCTCACCTTCGCCTATGTGCCAGTCAATACTCCGGGCATTTCATCCACCTACTTCAAAGACATGGGACGTATGGGAATATCCACGGGAGGCATTGTCTACAAAGATGCCGAGATTCCAGAATACTACAGGCTTGGTGAAGAGAACAAAGGATTCTACGTCGCCATGGAAGGGTTCAACGCAGCCCGCGTGCTCGTCTCTGCCGCATGCATCGGTGCAGGAGAGAAGGCGCTCGAGATCGGGATGGAATACATAAAACAGCGAGAACTCTTCAAGATACCATTGGGCAAGTTTGAAGCCATTCAGTTTGAGCTTGCCGATGACTACGCCAAGCTGCAGATGGTCAAGGATATTGTCCTCAAGTCTGCCTGGCTTGTCGAGGAATACTTCAAGGGAAATGTTCCAGCCTCAGAGGTCACGAAGCACGTTGCTATTGCCAAGATGCAGGCACCCTTCATCGCCTTCGACATATTAAAGCACACGATGATGTGGCACGGAGCCTTCGGTTACACCAAGGATACGCCGCTCGAAATGGGTCTGCGCGGTGTCATGTCGTACGTCGTGGGTGCAGAGGGCGGGCAGAACATAATGAAAATCATCCTCGGTAGGGAGTTGCTCGGTCCAGAATTCATACCCTATAAATAGATTTGTGAGATCATGGAGCACGTTGAGGCAGTCGTCGTGGGCGCTGGGCTTGCCGGGTTGTCATGCGCATACAGCCTCGCAGACCGCGGCATAGAGACAATCGTGCTTGAGAGAGGAGACTACGCCGGCGCCAAGAATGTTTCGGGGGGGAGGATATATCTTTCCCTCTCTGATTATCTACCAGAACTCTGGCGCGAGGCTCCTTTCGAAAGATACATC
>Ga0315268_10001280_pt1 | contig 28900 bp, 35 predicted proteins | sample C1_top_MG_FD_204535 | JGI IMG/M metagenome (GOLD analysis project Ga0315268, IMG submission 204535) | Sediment microbial communities from Yellowstone Lake, YNP, Wyoming, USA - C1_top | ecosystem: Environmental > Aquatic > Freshwater > Lake > Sediment | place: USA: Wyoming | collected 2017-08-01
TTTTGAGGATTTTAATCTATCGGGGGGGAGTCCCATCCTCTAATTTTGTTTGTTACACGTGTAACAAACACGAATACTTTCGGTGGCCCCTCTCTCCACGAAAATTGCATAGAAGAACTTGCCAAAGGCTGAGCTGGAGAGTGACCACCGATGCAACTGACTTACAAGTTCAGGCTCTATCCGTCGCGTGCGCAGGAGCAAAAACTGCTGGCGATGCTCGATCAATGCAGGTGGCTCTACAACCACTTCTTGGAACGGCTGAACCGGAAGGAGAATGGCAAGACCTTTCACCAAGCATCGACGGGTGACACACCTATGTCATACCTAATCGTCTACGATATTGAAGGCTGGATTCCGCAACCGGCTGAGGGTCAACAGGCACCTGCGGAAGCTCGGTGCGCTCAAGTTACAGCATTTCGTGTGGGTGTCAAACGATCTATCTGAACTGAAAAATTTTGGCCGACGTAATCAAATCGTCCAGTGGCAACGCTCTCATCATGCACAAAAAATCGCCGCCAAGTGATACACGTGTATCAGTGAACCACACATTTAAAAAGTGATCCAAAACGTGATCGAGAAAGTTAACATCGCCTTGTGAAATATGCAAAAATTTAAATAATTGGTCGCATATTACATAATGAAGGTGAAAACCCAAGTCACGAGAGCGACAACGCCCCACGTGACTGAATCCTCGGTCCGATGACTGTTTTTCGGCTCCACGGGGCGTCCCATTCATCTTTTTTGATTGAACGTCCCCATGAAACGCTCATAATCACCCAAGCTTCTAAAACTCTTCAGACATCGTGATGACAGCCAATTTTCTTCCCATCAAAGTAGGGCTCCCGCCTCCGAATCGCCTCCTCGAAAGCAACCCGCACTCCATCGAGCGACCCAGAACGCAACGGTGAGAGCACATCGACGAGGTTGTCGTTGCGGAGCAGGCATGGCTTGAGATGACCATCTGCGGTCAAGCGCAAACGTGTACAGTGCATGCAGAACTCCGTGTTGTCCATCGGCTTCACAGTTTCAACCTCGCCCTCTGGCAGGATGAATTTTTTGCGGTTGTGCATGAGCCGCCTTGTCTCGATGCGTAGCGCTCGCTCGCTCAATTTTTGCTCGATGTCTTCTAGGCCACGATGATATCGCGCAAAAATCTCCCCGTTATCCGGCGTACGCAAAAGCTCGATGATTTGCAAGACTGCGCCGCGGTCAGACGCGTATTTTATCATGCTATCGATTTCACCATCGTTTACGCCCGCGAGCAAAACCATGTTTATCTTTACAGGCGTCAGTCCGGCTTCCACCGCCGCGCTTATCCCAGTTAACACGCTCCTCATCAGATCTTCACCCGTGATCTTGGCAAAGAGCACCGAGTCGAGGGTGTCCAAGCTTACATTTACGCGGTTCAGCCCGACTTCGGCGAGTTCGTGCACCACATCCGCAAGCAAGACCCCATTTGTCACGAGCGAAACATCATCTAATTCTTGGCCAGCGACGGATGCCACAATGTCTACGATGTCATCCCTGAGAAGAGGCTCGCCGCCCGTGAATTTTACCTTCCGTACGCCGAACTCTCGGGCCACTTCGACTATTTCCTTTATATCCGCCGGCCCCAGCTTGTGATCTACAGCTGGACAACCCTCGCGATGACAGTAGAAGCAGCTCAGGTTGCAGTCGCTGGTCACCGAGATGCGAAGGCTCGTGATCGGCCTGCCAAATCTATCCAGCACTTTTTTTCACCACCCTCAACTCAATTTCTTCCCCCTTCGCCCCCTTCAGCGATGAAAGCATGCCGACCGTAGCACCAGCTAAGAAATCCTGCACGAACGCCTTCAGCAGCACAAGTTTGCCGTCGACGCGAAGCTCCACGTTACCGAATGCTGCCCTACAATCTTTCGCATAAATTTTTCCTGCCAACGCCGCGCGCGTGAAATCTTCGCAGGTTTTGTAGCCACACCTGCGGCAATCTAAACCAAACATCGGCGGCATGGCCTTTTGCTCCACAAGCTTCGCTAACGCAGTAGCTTCACTCCGCTTCAAAGTTTTTGGACCGCCGCCTAGACCAACGCAAGCGATGGTAAAATCATCCTCAAGTTTTTCGAGTTCCGACTCGCTGCGAACGACCACTATCCTTGGAATACCCTTCAGCTCCCTGAACCCCTCGATGACAAGAAAATCTATCCCTCTGATCCTGCGGACCACATCTTCAAGCTTGCCGGCACGACGGTCTATGGTCGCGACCTCGCGCGGAGCCATGCTGACGACGATGCTCGCCCCAGCCCGAGCGTGTCGCCACGTATCCTTTCCTTTTTGATCTATCGTGAAATCAGGCTCGCGAATATGCTTGATCGTGCCCACGCGATGGCCTCGCCTCACGAGTTCACGCACGAGGCTCTCCACGACAATTGTCTTGCCAGACTTCCTGAACCCGACCACAGCCACCATCCTAAACATCTCGTTCACCTCAAGATGACTACATCAACTGTTTCTCCCTCATCCACTATCTCCTGCTCGAGCGGCACCTCGACGTAGCCATCGGCCATCGAGAGGGCTGTTATGGCGCCGGAACCTTTCAGGAGCGGCTCGGCGAGAAGCTCCCTGCCTTTCCTCACCAGCTTCACGGGCACGAGTTCTCGTCTGCCCCTAGCCGACAGGATTTTTCTGCTCAATTTAGCGTGCATCACAGGCTTCGCCAGCGGCCGCATGCCCGCCATGCGCCTGATGTAGGGAGCCACCAGCTGATCGAAGACCATGAGGGCAGAAACGGGGTAACCAGGCAGGCCAAAAATTGGCTTGCCCTTGACGACTGCGATGAACGTCGGCTTTCCGGGTTTCATCGCCAGCCCGTGCACTATCACGCCAGGTTTGCCCAGGCCGTCCACGACCGAAGGTGCAATGTCTCCTGCACCAGCTGAAGATCCCCCTGAAATGATGACGGCATCGCACCCCGCCAGCCCCCGCCTGACGAGCGCCTTTATTTGAGGCGCTTCATCCAGTGCTATTCCGAAATATGATGGCTCGCCACCGCAAGCCTTGACCGCCTCGCACAGCGTCGGGCCATTAATGTCGTAAAACTGCCCATAACTGAGCTTCGCTCCAGCCTTCGCAAGCTCAGCGCCGCTGGAAATCACCGCTATCCTCGGCCGCCTATACACCTTGACCTTCCAGATTCCAACCGCTACCAATGTTCCTATCGCAGATGGAGAAAGTTCCGACCCCACCAGAAAAACTTTTGTCCCCCTCTTGATCTCAGAACCGCGTTTTGCAATATTTTCTCCCGGTGAGACAGCACGACTAACTTCCACAATATCTTCTCGTTGCACCGCGTGCTCAACCATCACAATGGCATTTGCTCCAGCTGGAATTGGCGCGCCAGTCGCTATCTCAGCACATTGCCTCTTGCCAAACTTCAAACGTTTCTTATCCCCCGCGCGTATCGTCGCTACACAGCTCAACCCGCGCGGCGAGCCCTCGTCCGCACCAAATGTATCCACCGCTCTGACGGCGTAGCCATCGACCGCTGCGCGATCAAATGGGGGGACATCAATTTTAGAAACAATTTTTTCCGCTAGGATCCTACCGCCAGCTTCTTCCAACGAAGCCTCCTCGACATGCTGCCTGATATGCCAAAATTTCTCAAGAATCTTCCGCGCAGCTTCTAGCGTCAAAACGCGCAACGGCCCAGACATACAAATACCTTTTTGAATAATTTATTAAGCGTTTGGACTTAATTATTTCTATGGATTAAACAAATATGATTAACAATCGGAGGTGTAAAGTTCCGCCTCTACTATGGCACCTTCTCTGAAGCCCTCCATATTTTCAGGAACGACAACGAAACCATCGGCGCCTGTCATAGAACTCAGGATGCTAGACCCAGTGATACGAATTGGCTCGGCTAGAAGCTCCCCCGACACACGTCTGAGCTTGATCCTCACTACATCCGCTCGCCCCAAAGTTGAGCTGACCTTGCGCGTCAACTTGGCCTTAACTCGCGGATAACCCCTGTCCGCGGGCAAACCCTGCATCGCTCGAAGCGCCGGCCTGGCTAGCATGTCAAAAGCTACCAGTGAAGCAACCGGGAAACCCGCGAGCGCGAAAATTGGTTTGCCATTGACGATGCCAAATGCCGTCGGACCACCGGGGCGGATTGCGACTCCATGAAACAGAAGTTCGCCGAGCTCGGCGATCGCATCGGGCACGAGATCTCGTTCGCCGACTGAGCTTCCACCGGAGAGCAGCACCGCATCATGTCCAGATGCTCTGATTATAGCTCGCTTGATGAGCGCCTTGTCATCTCGCACCGTCCCAAGTCGCTCGGGCCGTCCACCACAATTTGACACCGCCGCCGCGAGGGAATAGCTGTTGGCGTCCGTTATTTCAGCTTTTCCAAGTTTTCTTCCGGGTTGCTTCAACTCCCCGCCCGTCGCCAAAATTGCGACGCTGGGTCTCCGCGACACTTTCACATACAATTTGCTCAAGGACCCAAGCATTCCTACATCCTGCGGCCTGAGCTTGTGTCCACACTTCAGAACGATATCTCCTTTCTTAACATCCTCGCCACGCGCCGAGACATTTTTTCCTGGCGTGAGCGACGTAAATACTTCAAGTTTCTTTCCAACATCTCTCGCATTCTCCAACATGACAACTGCGTCCGCTCCAGCGGGCATCGGTGCCCCAGTCATTATTTTTGCTGCCTCACTTTTTCTCAATCGAAGCTTTGCCGGAGAACCGATCGCTATCGAGCCAACCATGCGCAATATAACGAGTTTGCTTTCGCTCGCTCCAAAAGTGTCCGACGCTCGTACGGCGTAACCATCGACCGCAGATCTGTCGAATGGCGGCACGTCAACTTTTGAAACAACGTCTTCAGCCAACACTCTCCCAAGTGCCTGGTCAAACTTTACTGTTTCAACGCCGACCGGCCTGACATGAGATAGAATAGTCTTGAGTGCATCATTGAGTCGAACGTAGCGGGCAAAGCCATGCATCCTAACTGACATCTTACTCACGTGCATGCTTCACGATGTGCCCTAACTCTGGCAAGATAAGTCCTATCGCCACCTCTACAGCGTTGGGTGCCCCGGGCAAACAGAAAACTGGTTTTCGCCTGATCAATCCAGCGGTTGCTCTAGTCAGAAGAGCTGGTCCACCAACTTTCTCATAGCCAATGTAGCGCAAAATCTCGCCGAAACCTGGGAGTTCCTTTTCGAACATTGGGGCAAGCGTTTCGATTGTAACATCACGTGCGGTTATGCCAGTGCCCCCGGTCGCTATAATGGCATCCACCTTTAAATCAGCGACGAACTTCTTAACTGCATCTCCAATCTGTTTGGCATCGTCCGGCACGATGAGCCTGGTCGTTGTGCATCCAGCTGCCTTGAATTTTTTTTCGATTAGTTTACCCGAGATATCCTCATCTCGCCCCTCTCGCATTTTTTGCGCGCGGGTATCGCTTATCACGAGTACAGCTACATACAAACGTTTCGGCGCTTCTTTGCGATGTTCGATGCCGCTCATCCCTTCACCTTCCTCAGAACTTTTATTTTGCTGATCGCTGTCGTCGGATACTGTCCGGCCTCGTCTTTCTCGAGCCCTTTCACCATATCCCAAATCGTGAGCAACGCGCTCGCCACGCCGACAAGTGCCTCTATCTCGACTCCAGTCTGCGCCGTGCTCTTTACCTCGACGCTCACCCTGACGCCGCCCTTCTCAATCTCTGGCCTCACGTCTACCGAAGTGATCGGGATCACATGTGTCATCGGAACCAGCTCGGGCGTGCGCTTGATCGCTAGGATGGCGGCTGTCTGCGCTACCGTCAACACGTCACCTTTCGGTACCTCGCCGGCCTTGATCTTCTGTAACGTCTCTTCCTTGAGGCGAATGAAACCGCTCGCCACAGCTGTCCGTGGGACTGCGGGCTTCTTGCTTATGTCCACCATGCGCGCCACTTTACCACGTTGATTATTTACTGTGGCTAAACATAAATAAATCTTAATTCGTTATGCTACGTGATGGTGAGTCTTGTCTCAAATAGGACGTCAGTAATACATGAAACCTTGGTGTTCTTCCTTCGGTGAGTAAACGTAGCTCTTGCCCACCTTCGCCCTTCTTACCTTGCCGTGGCGCTCGAGCTGCCGCAACACGTTCTGGACGAGGTGCATCCTACATCCCAAGACGCGGGCGATATCTCTAGCCTGTAGGGCGCCATATTTGTGGAGGAGGAACTCTATGACCTCGTAGCGTATGCTCCGCGGCCAGTATTCTTCCTCTTCCTCCTCTTCTTCTTCGATATACGTCGGGAATTCTACCATTTTTGCACCATTTTATTGTTTACTCACTGCTCAAAAAGTTTTTCTTGACATCACGCGCGACCTCTACGGTAGACATCCTCTGGCTTAAACGACTTTTTTCGAATTTCTTTGAGTTTACCACGCTTAATCTTTCGATAAAAACACGAGCGATAGCCCTCGTGGCACGCGGCGCCAACTTGCTTTACATCGAACACCAATGCATCGCCGTCGCAATCCACATGCACATCACGCACGAACTGATAGTGTTTCGAAATCTCTCCTTTGAACCAAAGTTTGCGCCGTGAAACGCTCCAGTAATGCATCAATCCTGTCGTCAGCGTCTTGAGCACGGCTTGTTTGTTCATGCTCGCAACCATCAGCACATCCTTTGTGCGATAATCTCTTGTCACAGCAGTAACGAAACGATCTCTAAACTTGAGTGATTTTATGATCGCCACCGCCTCTTTTGCTGACATTTTCATTTTATCATCTCCACGAAATTTTTTAACATCCTAAGCCCAACTTTCCCGCTCTTCTCGGGGTGAAACTGCGTGCCGACCATCGAATCGCTCGCGATGATAGCTGGGAAATATATTCCATAGTCCGTAGACGCAACTATCAATTTTGAATCATCTGGGCATGTGTGGTAGGAGTGTACGAAATACACATCGCTTCCGGACGCTATGCCTTCCACAAACGGGTGCTCACGCTTCAGCTCGATTGAATTCCAACCCATCTGCGGCACCTTCAAACCCCTCGGCAACCTCAGGACTTCGCCCTTGATGAGGCCCATGCCGGGGATATCGCTCTCCTCACTAGAGTCCAACAGCAGTTGCATCCCAAGACACACACCAAGCAGTGGTTTCTTGCTCGCGACAGCGCCACGAATGACCTCAAGCTTATCTCCGAGTTGTTGCATCGCGCTACCGAACGCTCCGACGCCTGGGAGAACGACGGCGTCCGCTGCCTCTATCTCCGCAGCATCTCCTGTAACAACGACGCTTGCCCCCGCCAGCTCCAGACCACGATGAATGCTGCGCAAGTTACCCACGCCGTAATCCACCACCGCTATCTTCACCATCACCTGCGCCTCCGCTTGAACTCTTTCATGACATCGTCGAGCTTCACCCCTTTCGCTGCCAGCAAAACCATCGCGTGGAAGATCAGGTCGGCTGCCTCGTGCACGATCGCCTTCCTATCGTTACTTCTGCCCGCCTCCACGAACTCGTCCACCTCCTCCTCTATCTTATCGATGACGGCCTCTTCGCCCTTCGCGAGGAGTCCAGAGACGTACGATCCCTTCTTTGGGTTGTCCCTGCGGTCCTCGATCACCGCAAACACTTCATCCAAAATTTCTGTCCCCATACTATCGCCTCCTTAATCTTTTGCGTATGCTCTGAGCGTGACCTGGCAAACCTTCAACTTCAGCCATCTTCTCGACAACTCCAGCTATGCGCTTGAACCCGCTTTCCGTCAACGACTGCACCGTAGGCAACCGCAAGAAATCTAGGACGGACAAGCCAGATCTCCACCTCGCGACACCACCTGTGGGCAGGATGTGGTTTGGCCCGACAGCGAAATCTCCAGCTGCGACAGGTGAGTATGGCCCAAGGAATATCGCTCCAGCGTTCTCCACAAGTTTCAACGCCTGCTCGGGTCGCTCGACTATCAACTGCAGGTGCTCCGGTGCATACTCATTTGCGAATTTTATGGCCTCAGCTAGAGTACGCGCGACGATGACACGCCCATATTTTTCCAAAGATTGGAGTGCAATATCTTTCCGTGGACTATCTCCCAGCTGCTCTTCGACAGACTTACAAACTTCCTCCGCAAGCTTTTCACTCGTAGTCACCAAGACAGCCGCCGCCGATGGATCGTGCTCAGCCTGCGCCAGCAAATCGGCTGCGACACACTCGGCATCCGCTGAACCATCGGATATTATGAGCACCTCGCTCGGGCCTGCTGCAAAATCCACACCTACATCTGACGATATTATTTGCTTAGCAGCCACGACATAGACGTTCCCGGGCCCTACGACCTTGTCAACCTTAGGAATCGTCTCCGTACCGTACGCCATCGCTGCGATCGCCTGCGCGCCTCCAACTTTGAATATCGCGCTAGCTCCAGCGACATCCGCAGCGACTAAAGTCGTTGGGTCCACTTTGCCATCGCGTCTTGGAGGAGTGCATACTATTATTTCCTTCACTCCTGCAACCTTCGCTGGGACGGCGCTCATGAGGACACTCGACGGGTATCTGGCCAGGCCCCCCGGCACATACGCACCAACCCTCGCTAACGGGCGCACGAGCTGCCCAGCCTTTATGCCAGGTTGAATCTCCTTCAACCACTCGCCGGGCATCTGTTGCTCGTGGAACTTCTTGATGGCATTCGCCGCCTGCTTTATCGTATCCACAACATCTGCGCCCGCCTCATCGTAGGCCGCACTGATTTCTTCCTTGTTCACGCGAAGTTGCTCCCTGTTGAGCTTCACGCCATCTAACTTTTCAGTGTAATCCAACAGCGCTTCATCACCCATCTCCCTGACGTCAGATGTAATTTTGCAGACCCTGAGCGTGACCGAAGCTACATCCAGCTCCGAACGTTTGATGAGCTGCTCTCGCTGCTTCTGCAAACAATCGCTCAACATGATTATTTTAAGTGCGCTCATACCCTCACCTCTATCCCTTGCTCCCGCAGGTAACGCTTGACCTGCTCGACCGTGTACGTGCCGTAATGGAAGATGCTTGCGGCTAAAGCTGCATCGGCCTTGCCTATCTTGAAAGCATCACGAATGTGCTCCAAGTTACCCGCACCACCGGAGGCGATGACTGGTATGCCTACCGCATCGACCACCGCGCGCGTAAGTTCAAGATCATAACCCGCCTGAGTGCCGTCAGCGTCCATGCTCGTCAACAAAATCTCGCCCGCTCCGAGGGACTCCACGCGCTTCGCCCACTCCAAAGCGTCCACGCCCGTAGGTTTCCTGCCGCCATATGTGTAAACCTCCCACTTCCCCCGACCGACTCGCTTGGCGTCGATCGCGATGACGATGCACTGGCTCCCGTACCTCTCCGCCGCCTGCCTCACGAGCTCAGGATTTTCTACTGCCGCCGTGTTTATCCCGACCTTGTCAGCGCCCGACCGCAACATCCGCGCTATGTTGTCGAGCGTCCTTATCCCTCCACCAACGGTCAAAGGTATGAAGAGTCGCTCGGCCGTGCGCTCTACGACTTCGAACATCGACTCGCGCCCCTCTGGGGAAGCTCCGATATCTAAGAAGACCACTTCGTCTGCCCCCTGCTTATCGTACCAGCTCGCGAGTTCCGCTGGGTCGCCCGCCTCCCGCAGCTGCTTGAACTTTATGCCCTTGACTACTTTGGCATTCAGCACATCCAAACATGGTATTATCCGCTTCTTCAACATCACAACACTCCTTTCGTGCTCGGCACGCCCCTCAGCCTGCGTTTGCTCACCGCCTCCGACATCGCTATGCCGAGCGCCGTGAATATCGCCTCCGCCTTGTGGTGATCGTTTTTTCCGCGGATCATCTGCACGTGCAGGTTGAGCTTGGCGCTCGACGCCAAAGTCTGAAGCAGGTGCTCGATGAGATCCGTACTCAAGTCGTCGATTTTTTTCTTCGAGAACTCTACAGAGACCTCCGCATACGCGCGACCGCTCAGGTCGATTGCGACAAGCACGAGCGCATCATCCATAGGAACGAACGCATCACCCATGCGCCTGATGCCCTCCTTCTTGCCGAGCGCTTTTTCTATAGCCATGCCGAGAGCGACCATCGTGTCCTCAGCTATGTGGTGCTCCAAGTCACCGCGCGCCTTGAGCTTGAGATCGAATGAGCCGTGCTTAGCGAAGCTGCTGAGCAGGTGGTCTAGGAACTTTGTATTGGTGTCGACGCTGACCTCGCCAGCACCATCTAGGTTTATCCTGGCCTCGACCGTCGTCTCCTTTGTTTTTCTCTTTACTTCACCAATTCTCATTTCCGCCTACCTCCATCGCCTGTTTCAACGTGAATTTGCCCTCGTATAACGCCATACCCACGACGAGGCCAGCCGCCCCGGCCTCCCTCGCCACGCGCACATCGCCGAGCGAACCCACGCCACCAGAGGCGAGCACTGGAATTTCGACCACGCTGACAAGTTTCCTTATCTCGCTCGCCGCGATGCCAGCCATCTTGCCTTCGATGTCTACGCTTGTGAAGAGCAGGGCTCCGACGCCCATCCTCTCGAACTCCTTCGCAAATTCCAGCGCAGTTTTTTCCGTTCGGGTGCGCCAACCTTCAATTGCAATTTTTCCTGATTTAGTATCAAGCGCCACCACGATGCGTGTGCCTCCAGCGAGTTTTACTAATTCTTCAACCATTTTCGGATTCTTCACTGCTGCGGTGCCAAGTATCACACGAGTCGCACCTATCCCCAACAACTCGCATGCACGCTCCATCGTCCTTATCCCTCCGCCGACTTGCGTGTCGACACGGACGCTCGCGAGCACCTCTGCCACCCGCTTGAAGTTATCGCCAGCCCCCATCGCCGCATCCAAGTCGACGATGTGCAAGCATCTCGCTCCCTCAGAGACCCAGCGCTGCGCGACCTCGACTGGATCACCATACTCCTTCCCCGTGCCTGGCCTGCCTCCAACTAACTGCACGCATCGCCCTCGCATGATGTCGACGCTCGGTATCACATTCATTTTTTCACCTGACACACGTGTATCACGGCAGGATGCGCTCGATCGGCACCACCAGTATGTCGCGCGCGCCCGCCTCCTTCGCCTTCTGCACTATCTCGTAGACTTTGTCGGCATCGACCACCGCCTGCACCGCGAGCATCGGCTTCACGGACTCGACCCTCGAGACAGTCGGGCCAGCCATGCCCGGCATTATACGCTTGATCGCTGCCAATTTCGACTCCGGCACATTCATGAGAACCAATTTCTTGCCGCGCGCCCTGATGACGCTGGTCAACGCCGTGGTTATCTCATCGAGCTTCTTCCGCTTCATGCGCAGGCTTTTGCGGTTCGCGATCAACCTGGCCGAGGTCTCGAACAGCTCGTCGACTATCCGCAAGCCATGCGTCTTCAACGTCGTCCCCGTGCTCGTCAGATCTATTATGAAATCTGCCACTCCAACGAACGGCGTTATCTCAGCCGCACCAGAGACTCTTACGAGTTCGACCTTGATCCCTTTCTTGGCGAAATATTTCGTCGCTAAGTTGGGGAACTCCGTAGCAACTTTTGCGCCCGCCTTGATGTCCTTCGCCATTTTGACACCCGTCTTCTCATGCGCAGCGACGACGAGCCGCGCTGACCCAAAGCCCAAGTCCAGAAGTTCAACGACATCAGCCCCGCTCTCTTTTACCAAATCGTATCCGGTTATTCCGAGGTCCGCTGCGCCCTTCGCCACCAAGCTCGGGATATCCTGTGCCCTGACGAAAATCAACTCTAGCTCAGGATCCCTCGTCCGCGCAAAAAGTTGCCTCGCCTCCTTGTCCACAGCCCCTATGCCAGCATCCTCGAGCAGGCGAATCGCTGGTTCCTGCAAGCGCCCCTTGTTCGGGAGCGCAAGTTTCACGCCCATCTATCTCCCTCCTTTGAATTTTTTGAGCGCGAGCACGAGCTTCTTGTTCTGCCGCGGGGTGCCGACCGTTATCCTCACCCACCTCTCCCCCGCACCCCGGAATCCAGAAAGGTCGCGAATAAGGATTTTATTTCTTGCCAAGTAATCGCAGATTCCCAGCGCCGAATAACCAAGCGGCGTGACATCAACCATGATGAAATTCGCATCCGAAGGCAGAACGCGCGCGCCGAGCTTCGAAAGTTCCTTGCTCAGATAGCTTCGCCCCGCCCGAACCGTATTGACGACCTTGCGGAGATATTGCCTGTCTTGCAAAGCTGCGATCGCCGCGACCTGCGCCAATCGATTGACGTTGAATGGTGGGCGAATTTCCTCCAGCACTTCCGCTATCCTTGGACCGACGATCGCATACCCGATGCGCAGCCCGGCCATCCCAAACGCCTTGGAGAACGTCCGTAAGACTATCAAGTTATCGCACACCTGTGCCTGCCTCGCGACCGAGCGGCCAGCGAACTCCGCATATGCCTCGTCAACCACGATCGGCTTGCCTATGGCCAACAACCGCTCGAGCCCCGCCTCATCTATCCCGTTGCCCGTCGGGTTGTTCGGCCTAGCTATGAACGCCAACTTCGCGCCAGACATCGCAGCCACCAAATTATCGGATTCCCACTCAAAGTTTCTGAGCTCGACAAACTTCGGGGTTCCGCCGTTGACCCTGCACGATATTTCATACATGCTGAACGTCGGCAAAGGAATCAAGACAGCATCACCTTGGTCGAGGAACGCCTTACACGACATGTCAATCAACTCATCCGATCCATTCCCTAAAACGATGCACTTTTCATCCACGCCAATGTAGCGAGAGATTTCTTTTTTAAGTTCCTCAGCTTTTGGGTCCGGGTACAGGGCAACGCGCGCGGCCTCTCGCCTGACCGCCCTGACCACGCTCGGCGACGGGCCAAGCGGGCTCTCGTTCGATGAGTGGTTTATAGCTCCCGCTAACCCGGTGCCGTACTCGCGCGCGAAGGGGTACCCCACGCGCGCGCGCAGCAACTCCATCACACGTTTCGACAACATTTTCATCACCATGACCTTGATGAGCGTTATATCAGAGCCGCCTCAGCAGCTCCCTCGGATTTTCCACCACCACCTTTTCTGCCACTTTTTTATCCAGCCCGGCGCCCCTAGCCACGTCGATCGCCGCCTCGAGGGTGAGCAGCTCGTTCGGACTGTGCGCATCCGTGTTCACGAGCAGCTCCGCCTTACTCTCCATCGCCATGCGCGCCACCCAACCGTTCGTTAGGCAGTGCCCCTTTCGCGACGACAGCTCAAGATATATGCCGGTTTCACGCGCGCGCTCCGCTTGCTCAGGGGTCATTAAGCCAGGATGAGCGAGGATGTCTATGTCTGCCGCCAGTGAGGCGTCGTTTGTGCCAACATGCACCGGCTCGACGATGGTCTCTCCATGCGCCAGCACCAACTCAGCGCCGAGCTTCCGCGCGAGCTTCGCCAGCTTTGCCATCGTTTGCACTGGCACATGCGTGAGCTCCGCCCCAGCGATGACCCTGATGTCCATGTGGCGGTTGAGCTCGGCCGCGACCTTCGCGATCTGCGGCACCACGAATTCGATGTTCGAAAGGTCGACATGATCTGTTATCGCGATCGCCGCATGCCCGAGTTTCTCCGCACGGCGGGCCAGTTCGCTCGGCACAAGCTCGCCATCGCTGAGCAACGAGTGAGTGTGCAGATCGATGCGCTTCATTTTCTCCCCCCATACAGCTTGTCGTCGCCGGCATACTTCTTCCAAACATAATTCCGTTCGAACGTCAGCTCGCTCGGCACCCCCATGCGCTCGAGCACCGCCTGCGCCTCGTCCAAACTCTTCGTCTTCACGAGTTCCTTTGCCACCTTGCTCACGCGCTCGAATATCACCTTGGGGTCGAAGAAGAATGTCACCGCAGACACCGGCGTCAGCATCACCTTGCGATATCCACCTCGAATTTCTACTTCACCGATCTTCCCGCGCGCAGCTTCCACCGCCAATGCCGTCGCCTCCGTCTTCGTCTTCTTGATGATCTCGTCGAGCGCATCGATGTCCTCCGGAGTCAACCCTCGAGCTCCGAGGAGGCCACCGTAGCCGGCAATGCGAGCGACGCTTTTATTCAACTGTTCGAACCCGAGCTCGCCATCGCTGCCATATCCCAAGACTCCGAGTATCGATGGCACTTTTAGATTCACGATCGCCGCAAGCGTCATGCTGTCCGCGAGCATGCTATGCAACCCCTGCTCTGTCCCCTCCGCGAGCACATCGCCGCCGACATCTATGCCCACGAACAAGTCTATGCCGAGTTTTTCGATCGCCTCGTTCAGGCCTGAGATCATGCCCTTCACTCCCTCGTTGGGGTCGACGAGCATCACCTCCGTGCCAAGCGCCTCCGCCACCGCAGATTCCGTGAAACGAATGCCCTTCGCCGTCCTAGTATTTGCGTTCGCCAAGCCGACCGTCCTCGAGAGCTTCTTGATTTCGACGATCTCGTCCATGCGCCTGGGCCCTGGCTCCGGGTCTACAACGTAACGCTCCCACGTCAGGCCACCGACGAGCGTGCGCAGCCCGAGCCAACGGAGATAGCGAGCAGTAGGTATGGTGCCTATGACATCTCCCCCGCCGCCTATACCCAGCACTAGCGCATACGACGCCTCGTCCGCCAGAGTTTCAAGGGACTTCATTTATATCCCACTAAATTTTGGCTTTTTCTGTATATAAATTTTACCAAAAAATGTATTTTGTAAATTTTATTTACTTTAAACAGAAAAGCTTAAATATTATACACAAAAATAGGCATTTGGGAGACGTTTGGAGACATCTGGAGTGGAAAATATGGAACTAGATGCTATGGACCGAAAGTTGCTGGGCATGCTTCAGGAGGATGCGAAGCTACCCTACGCGAAGTTGGCGAAGAAGCTGGGCATAAGCTCCTCCGGCGTGCACAAGAGGATAAAGAGACTGATAGACGCCGGCGTGATTCGAAGGTTCGTGGCCGTCGTGGACCCGCAGGTCGTAGGAAAGAAGCTCAAGGCGTTCATCGGGGTATCGACCGCCTCAGGCACATGTAGAGATGTAATCGCACAATTGAGCAAGAGGCCAGAGGTCCTGGAAATACATGAAGTCGCGGGCGAGCACGACCTCTTCGTCAAACTCATTACAGACGACACGCTGAGGCTGAACGAGCTGCTCCATGAGATGGACAAAATTCCCGGGATAAGCAGCACTCGAACGATCATCGTACTCAAGACGGAGAAGGAGACGAACGCGATAACGCTCGGCTGATATCGAGCAAATTTAAGTCTGGTTCAGGTTTGCTGGATTTTGTACGATACATAATTGCTTGTAGCAAGTCAACACCATTTGGAATGAGGCCTTCTGATGGGTTTTGTCCCGATCCCGTGGGCGGATTTTCACCCTCCGTCGTTTACAGAATACCTATCTCGGTTTCAGAATTACTAGCGGCCAAAATCTCGCGCGACTTGCCCGAGCACATCGACGAACTTTGTGACTTCTTCCTCAAGATTGTAGTAGTGCACCGACGCCCGAACAGTGCCATCCACATCGAGGTGGCGCATCGTCGGCGCTGCGCAGTGGTGGCCGGAGCGAACGGCGATGTTTGCGATTTCGTCAAGCATTGCAGCCACCTGATGATGGTCCATGCCGCCGACGTTGAAGCTCACCACCCCACCACGACGCTCGATATCCCTCGGGCCGTAAACTCGAACGTGCTCAATGCCTGAGATTTCCATCATTTGCTCCGTCAACCTGCGCTCGCGCTCCGCAATTTTTTCAACTCCGATCTCCATGATATACTCACATGCGCGCCCCAACCCGATGATGCCTGGGATATTTGGGGTGCCAGCGTCGAAGACCTGCGGCGGCGCGACGAGCTTGCATGAATGTTCCCCGACGCTCTCGACTATGCCGCCGCCCAAGAGCAACGGCTCGAGCTCATCGAAGCGGTCCTCGCACACGTAGAGGAAACCCGTGCCCTGGGGGCCGAGTAATCCCTTGTGTCCGGGAGCCGCAAGAAAATCGCAGCCGATGCGCTCGACATCGACTGGCATATGGCCGACAGATTGGGCGGCGTCCACCAAAAAAAGCGCACCGTTGTCACGAGCGAGTTTTCCTACCTCGACGACCGGTTGAATGCTACCTATGGCGTTGGAAACATGACTCACCGTCACAAGGCGCGTTTTTTTATCGATAATTTTCTCGGCTGCGTCTGGCTCAATCGAGCAATCGGGCGTCGCGGGTATGAGATCGAGTTTTATTCCCTTTGTCCGCTCGAGCCTTTGCCAAGGGATGAGGTTACTGTGATGTTCTAGCACCGTCGCGACGACCTTATCGCCCTTTCGCCATTTCAAACCTTGGGCAACTATGTTGATCGCTTCGGTCGTATTTTTCGTGTAAACGATCTCCTCCAGCTTCGCATTAATGACCCGTGCTATTTTGCCCCTCGTTGCCTCAAACGCTTCAGTAGCACGACGAGTGGCGCGATGCAGGCCTCTGCCAATGTTCGCGCTGTACTCGTTGAAGTACTCTAACATTGCATCTATTACGGGCCGCGGTGTCGGTGTGGTTGAGGCGTTATCCAAATAGATGATGCCTGTCTCTAAGAAGGGTATATCAGCTCTGACTTCTGTTACTGACTTTCCCACTTGATCTTCTCCCAAGCGGCTCTACGTGGACTATCACTGAGCTCATATTTGGTATTTTGTCTTTGATGCGGTGCTCCACCTTCGACGCTATCGCGTGCGCCTCGTCCACGTGAATTCTTGGGTCTACGAGCAGGTGCAAATCAGCGAAAATGCGTGACCCAACCTTGCGCGCGCGCAACCTGTGACAATCGCGCACCCCCTGCACGCTCAGTGCCACTTTTTTGATATCCGCCATGACCCTGGGCCCGGGGCTCGCCCCCATGAGGGTGTTTATCGCGTTCCAGCCTATACCCACGCCCCACCTTATGACCAAAGCTGAAATGGCAAGCGCCACGATCGAATCTGCCGCGCTGAATCCCATTTTCACCAACCCCAGCCCAATCAAAACCGCTGCCGCTGAAAGGGCATCCGTCAGCGTGTGGTAACCGTCAGCCACCACTGATAAATTACCCGTCTTTTTTCCTATCGCTATTTTGTACCTCGCCAAAACTGCGCTGACGACGACTGCCATCAAAATCACCACGAAAAGTTGGATGCTCGCCGTGATGGCGGTTCCGTGATAGAGGCCGTCGATGGCGGAGTATGCGATGCGTGTGCCTGCAAATATCAGCGCTATCGAGAGGAACGCTGATGCTAAAGTTTCGGCCTGACGATGACCGTACAGGTGGTCGGCATCCGGGGGTCTCCTTGACACGCGCAACCCAGTGATGACCCCTACTGATGTAAATGTATCGGCAATAGCATCCATCCCAGCTGCTATGACCGCTATGCTGCCGAAAACCACGCCCGCAGTGAACTCTGCCAGCCCGATCGTCGTGGTAACGAGCATCGAAATGAGGGTGATACGCTCGGCTAAATTCATAGAGACCACCCATCAATCAAAAGTTCTACTGTAAAATAACCCGAACTACGAAAAGACTGATCCCTTAGATTAGATTTTTCCCTTTCCGTGGCCATCCAACACCTGTAAGTTAGCTCCAAACCCGCCTAAAAGGATTTCAGAAGGTACGTGTTTAGTTGTTTAGGTTCAACTGTCACAGTATTACGTTGCTAAGGTGTGCACGGCCGTGCATTCGTCAAGCTAGCGTCTGTCGAGCCGAGACGAAAATTGTGCACGGCCGTGAAGTCAGCAGGAACAGATCATCTAAATGTACACTTCAGAAGTAGAGCACCGGGCAGTACTCGTAGCAGTTAAGGCAGCGAGTACAAGCATCGCTAATGTACGCGCGACCGTTGACAAGCGAGATGGCGCCGGGCTTGCACTTGCCCGCACAGACCCCGCATCCAACGCAACGCTCCGCCCGCACGACAGCCTTTACTAGCCAGTCGACACCCCGCATGATTTTCTTTTCATCCTCTGCAAGCACCATAAATCTTCCGGTGCCGTACACCTGTGCCTCAACGCCGCCCATGCTGACCTTCGCGACATTGAGCTTGCTGGAACTCATCACATCACCGAGCGTCCTCAACATGTTGGCGACGCGTTCTATGTCGAGCGAACTATCGAAGGCGCCCTCCGCAGAAGTCCTACCATCCTTGCAAGGGCTGAACCCAGCGACGAGTTTATAACTCAACTTTTTCTCAGCCTTTCGTTCCGCCGCCGCGGTTTCCACCCCAAGTTCCTCCGCGAGCTTTAGATGTCCGCTCGGCGGCTCCTGCCACCGCCAGAAACCACGCTCGACCCAAGCCTTCGAATGACCAAAATCCTTCGCCCATCTTTGCAGAGCATCATTCCACCGCCGCCAAAGCTCAGGATGCTCCTTCGCGACGAAACTAAATTCCCAGAGCTCGGATGCCGGGCAGAGCCAGCAACCCACGCGCTCCAAACCCATTTGATAAAGTGGATTCGCCTCGACGCCACGAGAAAGGATGTAGAGCCAGACATGGAGCGCCGTCCATCCCTTTATCGGGCTCACGCCGATCTGTCCGGGCACCCAAGGGTTCTCCCATACCCTTGGTTGACGATATCGTTGATCCGACTCATACTTGCGTTGACCCAAAAAAGTGACGCAACCATCTGGAAATCTTTCTCGAATTAGTTTTGCCGTTGGGCCAAGCTTGCACGTCTTGCAACACCACCTATAATCTCTACCGGGCGGCCCGAAATATCCGAAGGCCTGCCAGAAAGCGTCTCCAGCGCGCTCGATGACGAGTTCGATACCGAGGTCCTGCGCCACGCGCTTCGTGTGCTCGACCGTCTCCGGAAATTCCAACCCAGTATCAACGAAAAGTATCTTGGGATCTTTCACGACATCTTTTACGAGCAACAGCGTCGCCAAGCTATCCTTCCCCCCGCTAAACGCCACGGTGCACGGCCGACCCTTGTGCCTTTCCACAACATTGGCTATGAACCGCTTCGCCCGATCTTCGTGACTTTTTATTGCCGAGCGGTTCGCTTCGACCGCCTCCGCCCAGCTCTGCCCGCCCTGCAAAATTTGTGAATCGCTCGCTCGCTCTTTCTGCCGCACCCTCACTGCCATGCCGCGGCGCTGCGATGTTATTTCGCCAGCGCTCATCTTGGCGCGGCCGACCGCAATCACTTGGCCGTTGGGATCGACGACGTAGACATCATCCCCCGCTTCTATCGTGCTATCGACATCCGTGACGCCCGGAGCGAGCACACTCGAGCCGTTGATGATCGGTTCAACAGCTCCTTCGTCGACGCGGACCCATTTCGCACCACCTGCCCTCGCCACCCTCCGCGCACCTTCGAGCTTAAGTGAGAACTCCAACCGCATCCTGCACAAGTTGAAGTGTAAAAGGCCGAGCACGAAACCGTCCACGACGACCTCATCTGCTCGATCTAGTGCCGGTGTTCTATTTAGGACGATCACCTTGTCGGCTGGAAAAAGTTCATCGACGGTCCGCGATCCAAATTGATCGGCGACCACTACACGAAGGAGCTCGATATCTCCTTCGAAGGCTGGCCTTGCATCGCCTGGCGGAGTCAACGCAACCTCCGTGGCCTTCGATCCGCACCTATCGCAGGCTCGGCTCAACAACGGCAGATTGCAGTGCCTGCACCAACCTAGCCCGAACTTGCCGAGGATTACCGGTCCGCGCCTTCGCATCGAGATCACAATAAACGACGCACATCGATTACCTGAACGTTGCCCACGCCCGCAAGCATTGAAAGCTTCTTTTCAAACGGCTCAGTCCCACCAGCGGCGTCTGGCACGACGGCAATCACGCGAAGGGCCTCGAGGCCGAAAGCTATCGGCTCGCGAGAGACGGAATGAACCTTCACGCGCGATTTTATTTCTGCCTCGAGGCGCGCTAGGTCGACGTCGGCGCTCTCTGGCATGAGCCTAACAGTGACAGCGACTTCAGCCATCTTTACGGCCCCGTGTATCCGCACTTGGGACAAACGTAGACATTGCTTAGCCTGCGGCAGTGCTCGCACCGCCATATCTCGAACTCGCCGCAACCAGGGCAGGGAAACTTAACTGCCCGCGCGCCCTGGGCTATCTCGCGGTTGCACGATGTGCAGACGTTCGCCATGGCAATCATAAAAACTCTGTCCTCTTCTACTTAAACGCTTTTGCCACATTCTCTTGGATTCATCACCACAAGATTTTTTGTAGTTGTGAGTGACATTCACAACTACGGAGAAGCGAGGCCGAACGGCGGTCGGTGTGGTCGTTTTGGCGGCGGACGAGTTCGTGCGCTCCGATCACGCGAGAAGAATATGAACGAATGGTAAAGCAATTGGTGGGAGTTGGTTGGCTTTATTTTATCTGTGTGAATGATAATTAACATGGGCCCGTAGTCTAGCCTGGATAGCTGATACTGAAAGCCCAGAAAGGACACTAGCCTGCGGACGAAAGGCAGGTAGCTAGCGACCCGGGTTCAAATCCCGGCGGGCCCGCCATCAGATCTTAAGGATTTCATCAGCTGCGTGGCATTTTTGAACATCTCGTAATTATTGAAGAGGATATATGTTTCACCGTGCTTCCTCGCGAGTGCTCGGATCTTCGCCGTAAGCTGCCTGAGCTCGGTGGGTGAGTAATCGTAGTCGTAGTCGTACTCCCGTGGGTTTAGGCCGTGCAAGCGGATATAAGCGATCGGGTGCTCCGAAAGCGGTTCCCGACGCATTAAATCGACAACGTGGATGAGCCCGAGTTCATCGCAAAGCTCGGCGATCTCGTCGGGGTGCTCCTTCCAGTCGCCGCGTGGCTCCCAAGCCAGCGCGAGCTTGCCACGGTCGATCTTGCTGAAGAATTTTCGCATGTTCTCCGCATTTTCCTCCGTGCACTTGAAGTTCGGCGGGCATTGGATCACGCAGACCCTCGCGTGAAGCGCATCACAAATTTCTTTCGTTCGCCGCCAAGCCTCGAAGTTCTCTCGTGTCGGGCGGAGCCAGCCGTATTTGTCCTTTTGCGCTTCGGTCGGCTTGATTCCAGCGCGGCGCCAGGTCGGGCTGGTTGGAGGGTGGGTGATGGCTTGGAACGCTTTTACCGTGAATTCAAAATCTTTAGGGGCCTCGGCCCGCCATCGCTCAGCCGTCTTTACCATGGGCAATTTGTAAAAGGTCTGTTGGACTTCAACAAGCGGGAATTTTTTCATGTACGCTTTTAAGCCGCCCTTATAGAAGCCCCAACCACAGCAGCCAACTTTTATCGCCATGCCATCGCAAATCAATTTAAGTTGGATGAAGATAAAACTGAATAGTGCGGGAGTAACTCAACCTGGGAGAGTGTCAGACCTCGTTGAAGTGGCTCGCGAGGGACAAAACTGAAGTCTCCGGCAGGCATCTGAATGTTACGGGTTCAAATCCCGTCTCCCGCACCAAAAAAACCGAATGTTTTAAGTGTATCGTGTCACCAAATCTAACTTTAATGCCCCTCTCAGACAACCTGAGCAACCTTGCTGCTGCTTAAATAGTTTATAAATTACACCACACTCCAGAGCGTAGGTTTATCATCATAAAATCCTACCTGTATCTCCCCCCCGTCTCCAAGAACCCGTCGACTTCCTCCTTGTTCTTGCCCAGCCTCGCCAGCCTCACGCAGTTCCTCACATCTCTAGATCCCTCGTCGGCCATGCGCTCGGCGATGTAGCCCGCCAGCTCGGGGTCCGTTCCCTCGCGCATCGTGAGTACGCGCCTCACTACCTCCACGTACTCGTCTCGTTTGTAGGGCGGGATGTTGAAGACCGCGAACCCGAACTCCGAGTAGTAATTTTCGCATCCTAAGCGCCAATTTTTTGCTAGCAAGAAATTTATGCGATAAGTATCCCCACGGCGTTTGGCTCCCGCTGCTCTTTGAGATTAAGGCACCGTTAATCTATCTTTTGGTTCAGCAAGTAACCAATAAGAATCTCTCCTGATCACAAGCACAATAGCATCCTCTACTCTTGTGAACCCTAAACTAGATTATCGGATATTCTTAACCAAGTGGCGATCCCAGGATTATGGTAATGCATGGGGGCCATAGGGGCCTTTCGTAATTGCCGAATTTTTACCCATCAAAGGTAGCAAAATCGGGGACTAAAGCTAGGGCTCGGTTTTCCCTGCCATTCTATTTTTGGTCATCGGTGCAGATGGTTCGTGAAAACTTTTCATGTGTCATATGTTTGTAAATCTTTTAAATTCTCGGCTTAATTCTTTCATGTTCTTAACAATATCTGAAAGCAAGTTTGGTCTGTCCGCAAGATCATGGGAAATTTCAACGTGTCCATCGAAAGAATAAATCAACTCATATTTTTCTTCTGGTTTAATTCGGAGGTCCTTAGGCGGTTTTCCTCAGAACCGCTTATTTCTCCCGCTAAAGAAACCCTGATGGTGCGTAAAAATCCTCAGCTTACCCTTAATAGCTGAGGTTTTGCAGGCTTCAGGCTTAAACTAGCTTCAACTAGCTATAAGTAAGCCAGCCACTCGCAATTAACCGACTACGGGGTGCATGCTTTCTATGATCTTAATCACTTGATTTTTGGAGATCGTGTTCGTGGCAGAAATTGAGTAATAGAGGCCTTCTCTCCAGAAATAGGCATAAGGCGATGAACCATACAACCTCTGCAATTCCGGCCAGCCCCACGGTGCATTTTCTTTTATCCAAATCCATATCCCCCCAACCTTCAGGAGCTCCGCCCCGGACCTAGAAGCTATCTCTTTCCACTCCTCCAAAGGAGGTGAACCCATCCCTCCCTTCACCACCTCTATCGTCACGTTGTCATACATATGATCCGTCACGCCCCTATCGCTGCACGTGATCATGAGTAGGGGTGACTTGTAGTATATTGCGGTAATCGCGATGTTTCCGGGCATCCACGTGGGCAGACATAGTTTCCACTCCACCGTTTCTACCCAAGCATTTAATTCATCCAAATTGAGTTTCTCAGCAAGGTGCGTGGGAAACGGCGCCGGCCCGCCTATTAGTTCTTGATGGTTTTCGTTTTCGCCCGTCCCCGGTGGGATGCTGTGAACTTCCGGGACGGCATGCTCCCGCTTTTGTAAAAAACAAAAGCTCCCGCTACAATGAGCACGAGAAGTACTAGGCTAAAACAATATCGTTTCTTCATCTATCCACCTCCTCCTGCCCTGAACTCGTAGTGTGAAATTTCCTCAAGATAGTATGGACTGTCGACCCAAGGGTAATGTCTATCCCAATAAGGCCAAGCTTGACCAGTGTAATACATAAGATTGCTAAAGTGTGTGCCATCTATGTTTATGGAACTCGTCGTAGTTTCTACAAAGGCTTGGAGGTCTTTTGAGTAATAAGGATCTACTGAAACTTCCTTGCTGTAAATATCTGTCGTGCCTTGGCGTATAATAAATTTCCAATTTGGCAGGGGGGTGTAAACTATTATGTACTTGTATGTTTCTCCAGTGTCTGGAGCAATTTGCAGATCTTGATGTATACTCCCGTTGCTGTCAAAAACTTCATAATAAAAAATTCGGCCGTGATAAGGAGGATTGCTGTGATACCCTAATTGAAGCCAATATCCCCTATCGTAATCAAGCACTATAGTATCCCATTGAAAGTGTGCTTCGTAATTTGGGACTGTTGGATCAATCGTGTATACGTAGGCGTACACTCCAAAGGTGCGGATGTGGAGTGCGGGGGTCCGTAATAGCAATAGCCAGCATACAGTCGAGCTTGGGCCATCGCCCCTGTTGGGGTTAGTAGGAAGAATGCTAAACATATTACCGTTCCTGCTAAAACTTTCACCTTAGTTAATTTCAATTCTCCCACCTTTTATGATAAGATTACCGCCATTAAACTGATTTTCCCAGTTCCTTCGCAATATCCTCAAAATTGCTCATCCCCCGATATTTATAAAAATGCCGAAAATGTTAGATTTCTGCCAAACGTTGGATCTAGTAAAAGGAATATGAGCTCGAACATGTACTATTTCCTATTTCTCCCATAAGAGGGGGAACGTGGTCGATATAAAAACATATACGCCGTGTTCAAGCGTTGAATCGGTTTCGATGATTATCGGAACGAAAGCATTCTCGTAGGACCCAACTTTCGGATGGGGGGCGTAAATCTTTATCCCTTGGGACAATTTGTTTCGGAGATCGTGTGAATCTTGACCCAATTCTCAAGATACAATAGATTTCTTTCGTCTCCCGGCGTTAGGGCCACGTTCCCTTGTAGCAATTCGACCGAAGGTTGTTAGAGGGATGATGAGCCGGGGATATACCCTACTAGCTCATAGACCCGCAAAATCACAACTCCCGCAACCGCGAGGCCGAGTGCCGTGAGCCCAACGATCCAGCGTCGCTTCAACGGCTTGTGCAGAGCCTTGCGTGCTCGTCTCCTCACCATAGTACATTTAGACCGTCAAGTAGTTTGGCGTTCCTGGGGAACTTAAGCTGGTCTGAGTGACTCCACCATCTTCATCAGCTCTCCGGACGGAAGAAAACCTCTGAGCGCGAATTTCAGGTGTAGGTCGTTGTTCCACCAATCCAAAAACACCGGTAAATGCTCGCCAAGCGCGTTGACGTGACTCTCTTGGATTAAGCCGGGTGACCCATTAATTTCGACCAACCTGCGGTATTCAGGATATTCGTCCACGAAAGCATGCTTGAGTTCTTCGAGCGTCATCTTTTGGTACGATCGTGTGATGGTGAAGACGAGGTCCTCCCTAGAGAAGAAGAACCGAAATTCCCAATATGCGTTGTCTGAGATCAGTCTGTTGTCTTCCGGCGACCACAAGTAACCCCTATATCCCCTTATCTCCTCCAACTGTATGCCCTTGGGCACATAAGTCGGGATCAGGATGGGGAATAATGCTTTTTCCTTGACCTCCTCGAGCGTAAGGGGATCACCAATGCTGCGTTCGTCGATTTCAGGGGGTTTGGAAGGAAGGAGAAGGGGTTCCTGGGTCGATCTCATAGCTGGTACAAGCCACAGACATGTTGAGATGACGATGATCAGCAAAATGATTGCAACTTCCTTTTTTCTATTTGTCAAATACATCGTCATTATGGACCACCCGATGTGAACCACGTAGCGTTATGTCCCCTGAAATAATAGGGGGACTCACTAAACCATGTCGTTCCTGTCCAATTGTACCACACGAAGTACGACATGTACGAGCTACCATACTCCAGTTCCCAATGATATCCATTGAGGGTGCTGGTAAAGATCTGGTTAAGATCGCCTACTTCGGACTGGGCAACGCAATAATTAGCTTGATTGAATACCATTGTCTTATATTGTTCCGTGCCGTCGTCAATGTAAGCCCTCCATACGTATGTTGGGAGACCGGAAGCAAACTTGTTCATGACGAAGTGGTAATGATCAGTGCCTATGCCGGGCGCACTTCCAGCCTTTCTGTCGTACACCCCATTTATTTTCCAAGCAATGAAAAAGGTCGGTACACCCCAAACGTTTCCCTTCCCATCAAGCCCTTTTATCCAGCTGACCTCGTACCAATTGTTTGAATCGAACCAAACATGTTGTGATTCGACCACGTGGCCACGACTAAGATCTCTGACAGTTGGGTTATACACTCTTGTTTTACCATAAACTCCAAAATTATTCGAAGAATACTGCCCCATGACATATCTGTATTGCCCGGCTCCAGAGATCAGAGGTACAACTGAAAACATTAGTATTTGCCATGCTACAATAACCAACAAAGCCCGAATTATATTACGGTTACGGTTCATTGTTTTTTAATATTTTTCTTAATTCATTTAAAAATGCCGAAAATGTTAGGTTTTAGCCGAACGATAAAAAGCTAGGGATGCGTGCGTCCTCTCCGGATGCGGAGGGCTAAATATGGGAGCAATGCGCCGACTGAGATCAGTGCTAAACCTACGATGAGGTATGCCGGCTCATGAACGATCTGAGGCTGAACAGCAGAAGGTGGAACTCCCGGAAGTTCTGGGATGATGCTGATGCCCTGAATGAATCTATAAATTCCTAGAATTCCTCCAGCAAAAGCTAGCGACGCGGAGGCGAGGAGTATTCTTATCTTAGTTGTTTCATGTGGATGAAGGATCTCCCTTCCCTTTCTCGTGAGTTCGTAGTATACCCATTTATGTTGCATCTCATTGTTTCTCATTATTAGCCCAGCACCAGAGAGTTTGGATAAATGTTCGTGAACGGTGGCTTTAGCTAAATTCAGCTCCCTCGATAACTCGGTAACGGTCCTGCGTCTTTCATCGAGCCTTTTTAAAATGTTGACTCTCGTATCCGAAGCTAACACCTTGAGCGCATTTTTATCCAGATAAATTTTATCGCCCACTCAAGGGACCCCCACAATCTTCCAGCTAACAATATATCTTGATACTTTTAAAACAACAACAAATCGATAGAAATATCCAACAATTTCATCTTCACGTCAAATGTCACATATATTTGGGAATAAATGCATTGTGTGGATGTTTCAATTAGGACAGTTGAAAACAAAAGGACGAAAGCATCACAGAAGGCGGATAAACATCAAATCTGCCAGTTACGATGGGCTTCTTTCCATTATGCGCGCTTTACTTCGATGCGAGATAAAAAGCGGGATTGATAGGGCTGGCAAGTTCCATGTCCTAAGAATAGAGGGACTCGAAAATTTGAGACGATCGATCCCCCATCTCCACTTGTCCCATCCTCAAAAACGGCTACGCTTACAAAATATTGAAACCGATAGCTAAATCCCTCCTCCCGCACCACTTTATGCTTTTATTTTCCTGAAGAGGTAACTGCCGAGCAAGATCATCACTACTGCAAACACGCCAAGGACGGCGAAATCTAACCACATCGGGAATTGAGCATATGACGTGCCAAGTATCGCCCCCCTTATGCCATCCACGCCGTACGTGAGCGGATCCATGCGAGACAAAAAGCTCAGCCAGCCCGGAGCCATGTCGACCCGGTAAAGTGCGCCCGAGAGGAAGTACAGCGGCATGATGAGGAAGTTCATCACTATCGGGAACGCGACCGGGTCCTCCATCCTCGAGGCGAACGCCAAGCCTATGCTCACGAACGTCAGAGAGATGAGAACCATAAAGACCAGAACTTGGAGGAGCTCGACGACGCCCGGTGGCCTCACCCCTACCGCTGCGGCAGCCAAAAGGAGCAGCAACCCTTGAAGTATCGATGTCGTCATGCCTCCTATGGCCTTGCCGAGCATTATTTGAATCCTCGGAACTGGGGCGACGAGTATCTCCTTCATGAATCCGAACTGCTTGTCCCAAAGCACAGAAACTCCCGCCATCGTCGAGGAGAATATCAACGTCATCCCCACTATCCCCGGCGCCATGAACTGGAGGTAGCTGATTTGAGAACCAGGCATCGTGAGCGTGGAGCTCATCCCGACCCCGATGATCGCCAGCCATAAAAACGGCTGAACAACCGATGCGACCAGCCTCGACTTGGCCCGTATCAGCCATTTCATCTCCCTGAGCCAGAGTGTGTAGATTACCTGTGCAGCCATTTTATCTCAACCCGTGCGCCGTTGCTATTCTACCCATGCGTGCATGGTTCGACGGTGCCTCCTCCCTGATGGCCCTGCCGGTGTAGTGGATGAAAACATCCTCGAGCGTCGGCCTTCTCAAGCTAACGGTGTGAACTTGGCCGCCGTGCTCGTTGGCGAGATCTATAAGCTTAGGTATCGCTCGCTCGCCGCTGCTCACCTGCAAGTGCAAAGTTCCGTCCACGATTTTCGCCTTTTTCACGAGTTTGCTCTTCCGAAAGATGCTGATGTATTTTTCTGGATCGGAAATATTGATGTAAACGACGTCTCCTTTGAGCCTGTCCTTTAACGCATCTGGTTTATCGAGCGCCACTATTTTTCCATGATCGATGATCGCGACACGATTGCAGAGGTAGTCGGCCTCCTCTATGTAGTGAGTGGTAAGGATAATCGTGACCTTTTCCACCTCGTTCAGTATTCGAATGTGATCCCAGATGACGCGCCTGGTTTGGGGGTCAAGCCCGAGGGTCGGCTCGTCAAGAAAAAGAATTTTTGGGTGGTGCATCAGGCCACGCGCCATCTCGAGCCTGCGCTTCATGCCTCCCGAGTAATTTTGGACGAGGACATCGGCGCGGCCCTTGAGCCCAACTATCTCTAGAACTTTTTTAACCCGCTCGTCCCTCTGTGCTTTCGTCATGCCATACATCCGCCCGTGGAAGTCCAAATTTTCCCTGCCAGTCAGACGGTTATCTAGGGATGGTTCCTGAAACACTATTCCAATTGCCTTGCGAACACCATCCGGATCTTTATCGATGTCAGAGCTCGCCACTTTTGCCATTCCTTTAGTTGGAGGCAAAATTGTGGAAAGCATGTGAATCAGCGTGGTCTTACCCGCGCCGTTCGGCCCAAGCAGGCCAAAAATCTCGCCGTCTTTTATTTCTAAATTAACACGATTGACCGCTACCAAATCGCCAAATTTTTTCGTCAAGTTGCGCGCTTCTATCGCGCATTCCGCTTTCATCTAGTCAACCCCGAAAAGCTCCCGAAGGAATTCTTTGAATCCAGTCATCATCTTCCTCCACTCAGAAAACGCCGTTTCTGCCGCTTTTTTTCCCTCCGGAGTAATTTTGTAGTATCGACGACTCAACCCACCAGCTTTAGTCCACTCGCTCTTCACAAATCCGCGCTCCTCAAGCCTCCGCAGTATTGGGTATATCGTCCCCGCTTTTGGCATCCATCTACCTCTTGTCTTCGACCGAAGTGATTGCATTATCTCATAACCATACATCTCGCCACCCTTCTTCTTCAAAGTCCAGAGTATCCACATGCTCAGAAAACCTCGCCTCATCTCCTTATGCAGGTGGGCCCGCCACTCGCCACGTTTGCGTTCCATACGTATCTTTCCTGACTATGTAGCAATGCTATATAAAGTATGTAGTAACACTACATA
>Ga0315268_10001281_pt1 | contig 28895 bp, 28 predicted proteins | sample C1_top_MG_FD_204535 | JGI IMG/M metagenome (GOLD analysis project Ga0315268, IMG submission 204535) | Sediment microbial communities from Yellowstone Lake, YNP, Wyoming, USA - C1_top | ecosystem: Environmental > Aquatic > Freshwater > Lake > Sediment | place: USA: Wyoming | collected 2017-08-01
CAGCCTCGCTCGTATGATCGCTCAAAAACAGAATGAATTGACCTTCCCGGTCCGCTGGTGGTCTTTTGGTCCTTTCTGGAGATATGAACGTCCCCAAAAAGGACGGACGCGTGAATTCTTCCAGTGGAATGTTGATCTTTTAGGCGTCAATTCATCTGAAGCAGATGCAGAATTGATCGCAGTTGCCGCCAGCTTCTTCAAGCGGGTTGGATTGCAACCCGATCAAACCCGCATTTATGTCAATAACCGCCGCTTGATGGAATCCCAATTCACAAGATTGGGTTTCTCCCCCGAAATGCATCCTGTTGTATCCAATATTGTGGATCGGCGTTCAAAGCTAAGCGCGGAAAAATGGAATGATTATGCTCTTGATGCGGGTTTGACGAATGACCAGCTGGCAGCATTGAAGAGTCTGCTTGATGATAAAGATCTCTGGAAGGAATCGGAAGAACTCGTTCGATTATTTTCCACACTGAAGTCATTAAATGTGAGCGAATTTGTCGAGTTCGATGCGAATATCATGCGCGGACTTCAGTATTATACCGGCACTGTTTTTGAGGCATTTGACATTAGCGGTAGCGTTCGCCGCTCCATTCTTGGGGGTGGCAGATATGACAACCTCCTGGCAGATGTCGGAGGTGAGCCTCTCTCCGGTGTCGGTTTTGCCATGGGCGATGTGGTTGTAAGCCTGGTTCTGCAGGAAAATGGGCTTGTTCCGACATTCGAAACCACCCCGGCTCAGGTGCTCGTGACCGTATTTTCGAAAGAATATTTATCTGAATCCTATGCTTTGGGTGAGGAATTGCGCCACGCTGGTTTGAATGTGATCTGTTACCCTGAACCTGTCAAATTAAGTAAACAGTTTAAATTTGCTGATCACATGCGCACCCGCCTGGCTTTGGTTCTTGGACCCGACGAGACAGCCAAGGGGTTCGTTACCATCAAGGATTTGGTTCAGGGCACCCAGCGAACAGCGGATCGCGGTAAAGCTGCCCGGACTGTGAAAGAAATGCTTGCCTAGCATCTGAAACCGTGCTAAAATTCTGGCTCTCATGGTGGCTGTAGCTCAATGGCAGAGCACCGCACTGTGGATGCGGGTGTTGTGGGTTCGACCCCCATCAGCCACCCCTGATCGCATCCTTCCAACGTACGCTTTGGAGGGATGTTTTATTTCCAGTAGAAAACAAAAAATCCCTTGTAAAAGGGATTTTTTAATTGGGTTGCCCTTCTTGAAAGGCGGCCCCGACGGGATTTGAACCCGCGATCTCGGCCTTGACAGGGCCGCATGTTAAGCCACTACACCACGGGACCATTAGCGGGCTGTAGTTTACCATATGGGTATCCGAGCGTCAAGATGATTTGTTGTAAAGACCAGGTTCATATATCCGATAAATCTCACAGGAGATTGATGCAACTTGACACATCAGATTGCCTGTGCTAAATTTATCTTTGGTTTCTCATATCTTGCTTGGTTCAATTCAGGAGGCGGTCTTGACAAAATCTAGAACTCAATTAATGGTTGACCGCTTAAGGGAACTACAGGCTTCCTCCCCTGATATTGAAGCCTCAGCGGTTGTCAGTGTCGATGGGCTGACGATCGCCTCCGCCTTACCCCGGGAGGTGGAAGAAGACCGGGTCTCAGCCATGTCTGCCGCGATGCTTTCCTTGGGTGAAAGAATTGCAAATGAATTGGGTCGTGGCAAACTCGAACAGATCTATATCAAGGGCGAGAAAGGTTTTGTTGTCCTTATGTCCGTAGGGCAGGAAGCGGTTCTGACCGCGCTGGCAAGCGAACGCGCCAAATTGGGGTTGATCTTCCTCGATATGCGTCGGGCGACCGAAGATCTTGTTAAATTGATTTAATATGGGCGGGTTAATGGAGCGGAGTCCGCAAAGCGGTCTATTCTTTGCAAACAAATTTGCCCGGATCTATTTCCTTTCCTTTGAAGAAGTGATGGGGAAAATTGATTTTGACAAACTCCTTGACCTGGCTGGATTAAGCCAATTAAAAGATAACCAACCTTCAGATGATCTGGATCGGATGATCGATTTCGTGGACATTTCGTCTCTATCCCAGGCATTGGAGGCAATGGTTGGTTCACGCGGCAGTCGAGGATTTGCGCTGCGGGTCGGCAGGGTCTTATTTAACAACCACCTGAAAAATTTTGGAGCCCTCGCTGGTCTGAATGACTCCGATTTCATTAAGTTAACTTTGGTCGGTCGAACGAACCTGGCTCTGCTGGCAGCTTCCAAAATTTTTTCCAAAATGACTGATCAGACTACAACAGTCATCGAGAAAGAAGGTGAGTACATTTGGGTGACTCACAACTGTCCTTATTGTTGGGGTCGCAGCAGTCTTGATAAACCCGTTTGCTTTATCACGATCGGTTTCCTGCAGGCATTGCTGACCTCGGCTTCAAATGGTTTGGAATATCGGGTAAATGAAGTGAAATGCCAGGCGACTGGAGATGAGAATTGTGAGATCGTGATCCTGAAGGACACTCTCCCCGCATGAATTGATGTCCTTTTGAGAGGATTATTGAAGTTCATTGTCATCATCCCGACTTATAACGAAGCGGAGAACTTACCCCATCTGGTCTCCGCTTTATTTTTAATTCCGCTGGAGATCAAAATCCTGGTCATTGATGATAACAGCCCGGATGGGACCGGGGACATAGCCGATAAATTGGTTTCAATTAATCCTGGAAAATTGCAAGTGATCCATCGTCCCGCCAAATCAGGTTTGAGGTCAGCTTATCTGCAAGGTTTTAATCAGGCTTTTTTGGAGCGGGCGGATGCCATTGTTCAAATGGATGCGGACCTTTCTCATGATCCCGCTTGTCTTATTGACATGGCAAAATCCCTTACCACCTGCCAGGTGGTGTTCGGCTCAAGATATGCCAAAGGGGGGCGAGTCGATGTAAACTGGTCTATTTGGAGAAAAGCATTATCAGCTTGGGGGAACTTCTATTCGCGCACCCTTCTGGGCTTGCCAATCCAGGATGTGACCACCGGTTATCGCATGTGGCGGGCGGATGCCCTGATGGGGATGCCGTTGGCACGGGTTCGATCCAATGGCTATGTTTTCTTGGTTGAAATGGCATACCTGGCTCATCGACTTCATTACAAATTTGGTGAGATCCCGATCTATTTTGCTGACAGGCGATTTGGAAGATCTAAAATGTCTTTCCGCATCCAACTTGAAGCAGCGTTGAGGATCTGGCAGCTTCCGTGGATCTATCGCGATCTGTCAGCAAGATAGGATTCGGTCAGTTTCCCCCATTCTGAAATTTGCAAAGTTTCTGCCCTGCGTTGCGGATCTATACCGGTAAATGTCAGTATCGATTCAAACTCCGCAGGGGGAATGTGCAAACCCGATGAAAGAGAATTTCGCAGGGTCTTGCGCTTTTGCCCAAAACCTGCCCTGGCTAACTTAAAAAAAGCTTCCAAATTTTCGTTTTTGATTGCAGGAGATGGAAATACTTCTATCTGGACTACAGCTGAATCCACATTTGGGGCTGGGTAAAAAGCATGAGCTGGAATTTCCATCCGGACGGAAGGAGTTCCATAAACCTGGATGCTGACCGCCAGCAGGCTTAATTTCTTGGTATCACATATCCGTTCAGCTATTTCTTTTTGAACGGTGAGCACGATCCGGCGTGGTTTGGTTCTGCCCTCCAGCAAATGCCTGATAACTGCTGATGTTATGTAATAAGGGATATTGGCGACCACGAGGAAGCCATCCTCTTGGATAAGGTCGGATATATTGATTTCAAGGAAATCCCCCTGGATCAATTGAATATTACCAAATGGTTTAAGAGTGGATTCCAACGCTGGGAATAGCTTCCTGTCCAGCTCGACCGCCACAACTTTTCCTGCACTAACCGCCAGGTTGCGAGTCAAATTACCCAGTCCTGGTCCTATTTCCAGGACGATATCGTGCCTGGTGATACCTGCCTCAGCCACGATTGTTTGCAGGATTTTTTCGTCCACCAGGAAATTCTGTCCGAGACCCTTATTCGGACTAATTCCAAATTTATGCAAAATGGCTATGACATCAAGGGGAGGAAGGTTGATTTCATTCAAGGTTCGTGATCCTATTAAGCTCAATCTGAATCAGCACAATCACAGGTGCCAATATCATTGGCTTTTTCGAAGGATTCTTTCCCTTCGTGAATGGCGAAGTAGATCAGACCGACGCTTCCCAATACATCCAAAAAACCGAAACCGGTCAATAGATAGAGAAAACTGGAAGCCAGCAGGACCAGGGACATGTAAATACAAACCAATGTACAGTTGGCATCCGCCAGGATTGGTTGTGATTTGAGTACTCGACCTGTTTTCCGTTTTGCTGAAACAAGCATCCACATGGTGGCAATGGAAATAAGAGAGATGATCACCCCTGCCAGCGTGTTCTCTGGTTTGTGTCCAGTTATCAGATTAATCACTGCGGTCCCAAATAATCCCACGGAAAGAAGGTAGAAGCTGGCTCCCGTCACCATTAAAGCATTCTTTTCGAATTTTGAGCGGGGAGCTTCCGGGTTTTGGCGGATCCGGATCACCATGGCGACGATTCCGACCCCTGAAAGCACTTCGATAAACGAATCGATGCCGAACCCCATCAGGGTTAATGTTTCGTCCTTCACCCCGAACAGAACGGAAACCACTCCCTCCAGGATGTTGAAGACGATTGTGAAGATCCCCAGCCACAAGGCATATTTATAATATCGTTCAATATCCACTTTGTCCAATTTTTCGGTCATGAGCGATTCCTATTATTGTGATAGTGGATTAAACGCTCGGCAGCAACTTTTTGCAATTCCCGATGCATTTTAAAATACTGTTTTCCATCCAATTTCCGTTGGGGTCTCCTTTCGATCTTCCCATTCAGAAACTGAATAACTGTATCCACGAAAGTTTGACACATGATCGGTTCCATCCTGTTTCTCAATGAGAATATCGTCTCTTCGGAGATCGTTGGGATGGTTTTAACCGCGAGGATATCACCGGTATCCACACCTGAATCCATAAAATGAACACTGATTCCCACCTGATCAAAATGACCTTCCAGGATCGCCCATTCGACCACATCCATCCCCCGGTAAGTGGGCAAAACCCCCATGTGGCAATTCAAGACTCCTTGCCCTGAATTTCCCAGGATATTTTCCCTGATTAACCCTCCCCCTGTGAAAATGACCAGGTCGGGTTTTATCTTTAATAAGCCATCCATAACCACCTGGTCATTCAATGTGGAACAATACGAAACACGGATCGAATTCTGGGATTGAAAATCATCCACCCGGGTAGTATTAATCTGGTATCTCTTTCTGAGATCAAGAATGGTTTCATATTTTTCAACATGGTAACCAGCCTGGCGTAGGATTAATTTCTTCCACACCTTTTTTATCAGCCTGATTCCATCTCTCTGAAATTCAGTCCGGGCGCGATCAGGGTTGAATAGCTTGCGCACGAAAATTGCAGAGATCTCGATGCCCTGTTGGATCAACAATTCGGTGACGGTTGTGGTGTACAGGCTGTAACGGTTTGGTGAAAAAACGACCACTTTGCTCATCATGAATCGATAAATCCTAATTTTCGAAAAGCAGTCTCACTCATGATCAATATCCGCACTTGCAGCAATGTGGGGTAAAGTACATGGTTTTGCAGGGTTCTGGTTATTGACTTTGTATTGAAAGGTCCATTCATTTCGATTAATTTCAGACAAATATTAAAGAATCGCAGATCGAGGGTTTCAAAATAATTATCCATTAGGAACGCTATCATTTCATACAAGAAAAGCCAGGCAGCCTTTGAGGATTGAAATTTCGCAATCGTTTTATTCATAAGTGAAGTTTGGTTGATCTCTGCATATCGTAATAAAGTCTCAGCCCAATTGGAGGTCTGCGGTTTGTTTTCACCCAGGTATAACCACCCTCGCAAGATCTGCAGATCCCCTTGTTCCAGGTTTATAAATGCTGGTTGTTTTAATAACAGATCGCTAGCTGGAAGGGTTGGATAATTTAGATCGCGAAGCTTATTTAACCCTAAATACTCCTCACATCCATACAGATGGTTTAAAGAGGATGCATTCTCTTCAAGGGTGGAATCATCCAGCTTCGAGATGATGATCCACCAATTCGTAAAATTGAAATCAGATATCATGCTTCGATCTGGCATAAGATTGATCTTCCATCCAAACCCCTCAACGCTTCTCCAAAAATATAAAAACCCTGACTGGTCTGATCACCATCTGCGAACCCGACCACTCCAAATTTGAACAGCCTCTTTGGCAGACCATCATGTCTGAATTGATGGATATCCTCCCAATGGACCAGATCCCTGGTTGCCATTAAATGGGAAAGTCTGTCATGTACCCCCGGACCGATCTCCTGGGCCGTCGCCGCCAGGTAAAATCCATCCTTCAGCTGTTTAATGTACCAAACTGGTCCAGGAAAAAGAGTTAATTTTTCAATTAGGCGGGTCTCGCGATCCATTTTAATGTGATAAGAATCTTCAAGTTGTGAATCCATGATCCAGTGGATGGCATTTTCCTCAAAAAAAGCATTGCACAGGCGGTAGACCTGCTGACCATTCCCGATCCATTCGACATCCCTGAAATCCGGATCTGCGTTAATTGCGTAACATTCACCAGCAAAATCACCGGTAAATATCCACACCTTTTTTTCAAATGGGTCCCAGTAGCACCCGTGAACATGCTTGATCCTGCCAGCCGGGAAGGAGTAAATTTTCTGCCAGCTCAGACCGGAATCCTGGCTTCGATAAACCAGTACGATTTCCCGACCGGGGTTGTTGCCATATTCACCAAAAAAGAGATCCCCTTCGTCGGTCTGACACAAGGCCTGGTGCAGAATATTTCTGCAATTCTTTAATTTCAATGTCAGTTTTAGAACCTTATCCTTCAGGTCGTAATGATAAACAAGACCCTGACGGATGATCACCAGTCCTTCTTTGACCAGAAAAACATTGCATTTATCCAACCTGCTTGCCCGTCGGGTGAGACGGAATCGACCAGACAACCCTCTCCAACCATCCCCCGGTAGTTGGATGACCTCTTCCTCCCTGTTCATATGTATGAATATTTTATTATAGCGACTGCTGATGACAAGATCATCGCTTGCGTAATGAACGATTTCTTTATTCAGCTTTGATTTGATAACGAATCGCATGAGGCTTCTTTATCCTAGCAACTGCTCCAGAGTTCTCAGAAGCAGGGTGACATTTTCTATCGAACTGGAAAATCCCATGAGACCGATCCGCCAGACCTTGTCTTTCAGATCACCAAACCCTGCAGCAATTTCAATATTATAGTCAGTTAGAAGCTTTTTCCTCACTTCGTGCGGATTGACACCAGGTGGTACTAATGCAGTGGTCAGTACAGGCAGGCGATGGTCGATCGGGACGTAGGGCAGGCAACTTAACCTCTCCAGTCCTTCCCAGAGCATTTGGGCATTGGTCAGGATCCGTGTAAATCTTCGAGCAAGGCTTTCTTCTTCAATGAGTTTTAGCGCAGTGAACAAAGCATAATGCAGGTTCGCGGACGTTGTGTGGTGATAGAGATGTCCTTCTCCCCAATAATTTGCATAAGCTTTCAAGTCGAGGTAAAAACTGCTGATCGGTTTTTCGCGCTTGAGGATATATTCTTGCGCCCGAGGGCTGACCGTTATCGGAGACAGACCGGATGGGGCAGAGATGTTCTTCTGGCTGGCGGAATAAGCGATATCCACCTCCCATTCATCCACCTCGACCGATATACCCGCCAGGGATGTCACTGTATCCAGGATGAACAGGGCATCGTGCTTATGAACGATCCTGGATATTTCCTGGATATGAAGTTGTTCAGCACCGGTGGATGTCTCTGCATGCACCATGGCAAAACATTTGTAAGGCTTCTTTTGGAAGGACGATTCGATTTCATCCAATGAGAAAATATTTCCCAGGGGGCAATCAATCCGATCTACTTGCGCGCCGAGGCGGTTGGAAATTTCAACCAGGCGCACTCCAAAATATCCGTTGACTGCCACCAGTACATTGTCCCCGGGTTCGATCAGGTTCGCCAGTGCAGCCTCCATCCCTGAAGTCCCGGTCCCGGACAGGGCAAAGGTCCACTCATTATTGGTTCGAAAAATGGATCGAAGCAGGCATTGTTCTTCTGCCAATAAATCCATCAGGAATGGATCTAGATGACCTATCGTAGGCATAGCCATGGCTTTTAACACACGCGGATCAACATTGCTTGGTCCAGGCCCCAATAAGACCCTGTGTGGAGTGTTGAATTCAATTTTTCCTTCACCTGTCATTTTTTTTATCTCCACAATTCCGATTATCATTTGACCGGATATGTCTGTTCTGTTCTGATACAATCATTCTGTTACGACCAAGCAAATTATACGTGACTATTTTACCTGATTGGGCAGGATGTTATCTAATGATGATCAACTCAGATCCGATGATCACTAGTACCAGCAATCACTTTGTAAAACTAGCCCGATCCCTGCGGAATAGGAAAAATCGGGATGAAAATAAATTATTCCTAGTGGAGGGCATCCATAACGTCGGTGCTGCGATCGAAGCAGGTTGGAAAATTCAATCCATCCTGTACTCGTCCGAATTGCTAAAAAGCACTTTTGCCAACCAATTGATCGAACAGCAACTCTCAGCCGGGAATTGTTATTCCATTTCTTCGCAGTTGTTCGATTCGATCTCAGAAAAGGATAACCCTCAAGGACTCCTTGCCATTATTCACCAGCAAGACATTAAACTGGATGAATTGGATCCCCTTTCTATTCGGTGGGGGGTTGCCGCGCTCTCGCCTCAGGATCCTGGCAATGTGGGTACCCTTTTACGGACGATCGATAGTGCCGGGGCGGATGGGTTGTTTCTCCTGGATGGAGGCGTAGATCCTTATCATCCCGCTGGTGTGCGTGCCAGCATGGGATCATTATTTTTCAAACCGGTAATAAGTGCATCCTTTCATGGATTCACTAAATGGGCTGAAACTCATCATTACACCCTGGTCGGAACATCTGCCCATGCAAAGCAAGATTATCATGTCTTGTCCACACTGCCTCGTCCCGTGATCCTCCTCCTTGGCAATGAGCAAAAAGGGATGGATCCTGAGCAAATGCAGGTTTGTGATCTGGTCGTGTCCTTGCCAATGCATGGTCATGCCAGTTCATTAAATATTTCAGTGGCTGCGGGTATCCTCTTATATGCAATGCTGTAATAATTACCAGTTAAAATAAAAACAGGGATGACCAAGTGAACCTGGTTCCCTGTTTATTATTTATGATTTTCTAATTCACCTAGAATTCGTCTTCTTCCTCGTCCAGCCAAAGTTCTTCCTCTTCCGGATCTTCTTCCCATTCTTCAAGCTCTTCTTCCTCTTCCCAACCCTCTTCTGTTGGGACGCCTTCAGCGGGAGAGTAAGTTGCACAACCGGTATCCGGATCGAGTTCAACCGCGGCAGCGCTGCAATAACCTTCATCAAGGAATACACAATCAGTGTAGTGGCAACGGATGCGGGGCATAGATTCCTCCTAATCAGATGATGCTTTTACAAGCTTAACAATGGATATTATGAAGATCAGTGTGATGACAACTGCGGAAAGGACACAAAAAGGGCATACTGCATGGATCACATACAACTCGATGTAAGTGAGGTATGCTGAGAAGAAAACACCGACCAGGCTGATTCCAAACACCATAAGGTTGGAATTTTCGCTTGAATACAGTTTTCGGATCTCCAAAAATAATAAGATGATGATCGCAAGGTAGGCTATAAAACCCAGAATCGAGACTGGGATCCCTTTTATTTCCGAAAAACGACTGGCATTGACAGTAGAACAATCTCCGCTGCCAAGACACATGGCATTGTTTTTAGAGATTTTATAGATAAACAGATAGGCGGAATCCAGCAGTCCGATGATCGCCAGAACCATTGAAGCCCAAGTGATCTTTGAGGTCATATTCATTTTTTACCGATCCATAGTGACATTAATTCTAAGAAGATGGATGGAAACTTGGAAATACTGTTTACTTTAAATTAGCAAAGTCTCCACAACACTGCCTGCAGGCAGCGATTTTACACCAGAGGGAACAATCAGTAAAGCATTTGCCTGCACCAATGACAACAGGTTTCCAGAACCCTGGTGACCGGATAAACGGGCAACTTTAATGCCTTGCTCGATGGTGATCTTCGCCCTTAAATAGCTCTCCCTTCCATCAGATGACACCTCTTCCATGAGAGTCACTTTCTCAAGAGATTGGGTTTCGAGTGGGATCCCATTCAATAATTTAAGAACAGGGACTACGAATAATTTAAAACTCACGAATGCTGAAACAGGATTTCCAGGCAAACCAAAAAAAGGGATGTCTCGATATTTTCCAAAAACGAAAGGTTTTCCGGGACGGACATTCACCCTCCAAAAATCCAGGTTGCCATGTTCCTCCACCACCTGTTTAATATAATCAAAAGCACCAACACTGACACCCGCGGATGAAACGATCAGGTTTGCATTTTGTTCGACAGCTCTGTCCAGCATAGCTTTAATGGATCTCGGATCATCTCCGGCAACACCCAGTCGGATGACTTCAGCACCTTCCGTTTGAGCTAGCCCTCCCAAGGTGTACATATTTGCATCCCGGATTTTTCCATTCTCAAGAGGTGCATCGATGGATAACAATTCGTCACCGCTTGAGAATAATGCAAGCCTGGCTGGGTTCTGAACTTGGACACTTGCCATTCCCATCATCGCCAGTAAACCAAGGTCCTGCGGACGAAGCGATGTGCCTTCCCCGATTATTTTTTGACCAGCAAGGATATCTTCTCCCTTTTTTCGGATATTTGCACCGATTCCTACCGGGCGAAAAATGGAAACTTCCCTGGGAAAAGGTTCACCTGGATGGCGGGATTTCAAATTCGTGTCTTCGACGATGACAACTGCATCTGCCCCAATTGGCAAAGCTGCACCGGTCATTATACGGGCAGCCATTCCGGTCTGAATTTGGATCTTGGATATAAACCCTGCCGGGATATCCTCGATGACCTTCAAAGAAACTGGGTGATCAGGTGATGATCTGGAAGTATCCTGAGCCTGCAGAGCAAAACCATCCATGCTGGAATTGTCGAAAGGCGGCAGGGCTGTGGAAGCAAAGATATCTTGTGCCAGGATGCTGCCCAGTGATTGGTCGAGAGGAATTAACGAAGATTTGGATTTTGAAAAAGATGAAAGGATGCGATGTTGAGCCTCTATGACTGAAAGCATGCTCAACCACCTTTCACACGTTGTGCCTCAAGTACATTGGGGATGTTTTCCATTCTTGAAAGGATCCGACTCAATTGGGCGATATCCTTGACTTCGATAACAAGGTTAAGATCAGCCAGGTTTTTGCTCACGCGCACATTCACATCCAGGATGTTCACCGATTCGCTTTCCAGCAAGTTGGACATATCGCCCATTAGTCCCTGCCGGTCATAAGCGGTAACTCGGATCGCCACAGGATAGGTCCGAATTTTTTCTCCCCACGAAACTTTGATCAATCTTTCCCGGTCTCGAATCCGTAAGATGTTCGGACAATCCATGCGATGGACCGTCGCCCCACGACCTCGGGTAATATAACCAATGATCTCATCCCCTGGTGTTGGGTTACAGCACCTGGCAAAATTTGTCAGGATCTCTTTGAGCCCCAATACCGTCACGGCATCCGATGAGGATTGCTCGCTGGTCGGGGGTACGACCACCAGGGCATCATCACTATCCTTGGCTTCGAGCAGGAAATTAATTGTGCGCGCAATGGAGATGTCACCACACCCGATGGATACATACAATTCATCCAGGCTGCGATTTAGTTTGCTTGCCAGTTCCTGGACCACTTTCTCGTCCAATTCCTGCATTCCAAGTCGCAGGATCTCCCTCTCCAGCATCAATTTTCCCTGCTGCTCGTTCTGATTCCGATCCTGCTTTTTGAACCAGGCACGGATCTTTGACCGGGCTCGCTGTGTCTTCACCAGACCCAGGCTTGAATTTAGCCAGTCTCGGCTGGGTCCACCCTGCTTGGAAGCCAGGATCTCCACCTGGTCCCCTGTTTTTAACTCATGGTCAAGAGGAACAAGTTTTCCATTAATTTTGGCACCCCGGCAGTGGTTGCCAACATCGGTGTGGACATGGTAAGCGAAATCGATCGGGGTGGAACCGGCGGGCAGATCGATGATGTCACCACGGGGTGTGAACACGTAAACCCGGTCTTTGAAGACATCTGTTTTCATGCCATCCACAAATTCCTGTGCATCATCCACATCGGTTCGCCATTCCATCATCTTCCTCAGCCAGTTTATCCTTTCATCATATTTAGCTGGCTGCCCACCTTCCTTATATCGCCAGTGGGCGGCGATCCCGAATTCAGCGCTCTCGTCCATCTCCCGGGTGCGGATCTGCACTTCGATAGGCTTGCCATCATCGTAGATGACAACAGTGTGCAGGGATTGATAAAAATTATCCTTTGGTGCTGCGATGTAATCATCAAATTCATTGGGAATTGGTCGCCAGTGGGTATGAATGATCCCCAGGGTGGCATAACAAGCCGGGATATCGCTCACAATAATGCGAACCGCCCGTATATCCCGAACCAGTTCAAATGGTTTCCCTTTCTCAACCATTTTCTTGTATATGGAGTAAATGTGCTTCGGTCGACCGGTGATCTCACCCTTGATGCTGTTTTCTGCCAGGATATGCGTCAGGTTTCCGACAATACTCTCCACCTGCGATTCCCGATTTTCCCTCCGTTCCGATAATTGTTCTGCAATCTCTTTATACTTTTCTGGTTGCGCATAGCGGAAGGCAAGGTCTTCGAGTTCCCACTTGATCTGCCAGATCCCCAGTCGATTTGCCAGGGGGGCAAAAATATCCAGGGTTTCCTGTGCGATCCGCTTCCGTTTCTTTTCAGGGAAAAATCCCAGTGTCCTCATATTATGCAGGCGGTCAGCCAGTTTGATCAAAATGACACGCACATCATCACCCATGGCAAGAAAGGTCTTGCGCAGGGTCTCAATGGTCAGTTCGTGCTTGCGGTTGCGAATGTTTGCTTCCAGGTCAATATTATCGGCATGTGTTTCTGTCTTGGATTCTTCCCCTGCCCGTGAAACTCTCGGCAGGTGGGCTAATTTTGTCACCCCATCCACCAGGTTGGCGACCGTTTCTCCAAAATCCCGCCTGATCTCATCCAATGTAACCGTAGTATCTTCCACAGTGTCATGCATCAATCCAGCAGCGATGACGTCTGCTGGCATGCCCAATTCAATCAAAACCGATGCTACTGCCAGGCAATGATTGATATAAGGTTCTCCAGAGACCCTTTTTTGACCTTCATGCGCTTTTTCCGCGGTCTTGTAAGCGCGCTGCACCAGATCCCGGTCAATGTTCGTGATTGTGTCCGGGAGAAGGTCGATCAATTCCTGATAATTTAAAGGAGAACCAGATTTCATAAGTTACTTAAGAACCACTCTATGGCCAGGGTAATACCTGGATTGGATCGGTATATCCATGCTTTTCCACCACGTACAAAAGTGCGGATGAGGGAGAACTACACCCGCTCTCATCGGTGAACGTGTAGGTATTGGTATCGGTTTGAGCCGCCACCCAGATCAGAACACCGTTTTGACACAGATTGGCTTCAAGCAGGTAACCACGGTCATCATCGACCGTCCTGTAGACCGGGTCCCAGGCGATCGTCACCTGGTTACCTTGCCGGGTTGCATAAGTATGTTGTACGGGACCATATAAGGTCGAATGAGGAAGCCTGATGGGTTGTACCCAGACCGTGAACACATCCCCGCTGATATCGAGCATGGAGGCTGCCACCCAGCATTGATATTTGATCTTGAGTGGATGCACCCATAACCAACTCCCGGATTGGTTCCTGCCCCAGATTTCGACCTTGTCACCCGCATATAACCCGGCGGCAAAAAGATAAGCCGTCGCCGGACCATAACGGCAGTTGGCTTGCTCCAGGACAATGCCATCCGGAAAATCGAATGTTGGGGTCAGGGTGATTGTTGAAGTTGGTGTTATTGTGGGTGTCAGGGTTTCAGTCGCAGTGCTGGTTTGGGTGGGGGTCCGTGTTATCGTTGCTGTGTTTGTAGATGTATTTGTATTGGAAGGTACCTCGCTGGGTGTTGTTGTCTGTGGGATGGAAGCTAGATCTGCCCCGCACGATTGAAGCAGTCCTGAGGTGCCAGATAACAGAATTGTCATCGCGATCCAAACCAGTTCCTTTTTTAGGATCGTCTTTCTCGTTTTTCCCCGAGGGTGGTCATTTCGCAAAGAAGCTCCTTTTTGTGAACAAATGGGGTTAATATAAACTAATTGAAGTAAATGAGCAATATCCATTAAAATGGTGATCATCATTCCGAAAATAATTTTTCCGAAACGCAGAACCAATGGTAAATAATATCACTCGTTTGTTGGAAAAAAATAAGATTCCTTACCAGGTGTTTATACTACCTGTTGAAAAACTGGGGGCAATTGAGACAGCCAAGTTGTTGAAAGTATCCCCTGAATTGGTCTATAAGACGATTGTGGTGGTCAGACCGCGACCAGGTAAGCCAATTCTTGCCCTTATACCCGGACATTGCCAGCTGGATCTAAAAGCACTGGCAGAATTCGTGGATGAAAAGAAGGTGAATTTACCGACCGAAAAAGAAGCTGAACTTCTGACTGGTCTGCAAGCCGGGGGTATATCTCCTCTGGCATTGCTTAATAAAGGTTTTCAGGTCGTGATAGATTCCCTTGCTGAATGCCAGCTTGAAATCCATATCTCTGGCGGGCAAAGAGGCTTGAACATCCGCCTGCCTGTGGTTGACCTGGCAAAATTGACAAAGGCAAGCTTTGCTCCGATCAGCATTCCCATACCCACAAAAGAATTTACAAAATAATTGGTTCGGAGTAAATATTCACTTATGAATCAAATTCACTCAATTTGGTTCCATTGACCCAGATGGAGTAATGGCTGCTCGGGAAACTTCCCAGGGGAATCGTCACATCAAATTTCTGCAGCATTTCAGCACACATCATTTCAGGATCAGCCAGGGAATACACTTCGATCAGGATCCGCTTTTCCTTATCCGCGGGACTGACAGCGACCCGTAACTTGTGACAAGGTGTCGGCATGGTTCCCACCAGGTGCACGCTAAATTGGAGTGGGTAGCTTTCCAAAGTATTGAGCTGGGACGAATCCAGGTATACCTGGGAGCGGGATAATTTTGAATCCTCTTCCCTGGGAGCATACATATTAACCACAGAGGATTTGCTGGTCCCTGGGGTGATGCTGGCATCTGGCTGAACATGCTCATCAAGATTTCCATTTATCATCCCACACCCGCTGATGATCCCACAACAAATCAGGATCCAAAGTATACGCATAAGGTTTTCTCCTTATCCAAACTTCTCATCAATCCATGTTAGACGTAAAAGATCCATTAATCATTAATTTTATATCAACCTTTTATGACCACAACTGGAACCAGGCGGGCAACCTTCCGGGCAATATCCATCCTGGTCACCGTTTCAACGACCATATCCACATCCTTGTACGCTTGCGGGGCTTCTTCAGCCAATCCGGACAATGAACCAGCTTGAACATGGATGCCGCGCTTTTCCATTTGTGAGAAAAGCTGATTTCCATGGATCTCCTTCTTTGCCTGCGAGCGTGACATCAACCGCCCAGCGCCATGACAGCAAGATCCAAAAGAACGCTGCATGCTGGTTTGTGTTCCGACAAGCACCCAGGAAGCCGTGCCCATACTGCCCGGAACCAGCACAGGTTGTCCGATTTCCTGGTATTCAGCCGGGATCCCAGGATTTCCAGGTCCAAACGCCCGCGTGGCACCCTTGCGGTGGACACAGACTTTCGTGATCTGCCCATCCACTTCATGCTTTTCAGTCTTACCCATGTTATGGGCAATATCATATACCTGGTTCAAATACATGTTCCTGAAATTGCCTGCGAATACCTCCTCGAATGCCTGTCTGCAGCCATAAGCAAGCAATTGCCGGTTTGCAAAAGCAAAATTTGCCGCAGCATGCATGGCACCCATGTAAGCTCTCCCTTCTGGTGAATCTAACGGGGCGCACACCAACTCCCGGTCGGGCAATTGGATGCCGTAGCGTTGACTCGCATTCTGAAAATCCTGCACGTTATCGCTGCAGATTTGATGCCCAAGCCCGCGCGACCCACAGTGTATCTGCACCACAAGCATTCCCTGCTGTAGCCCCATTATCTTCGCGGACTTCGGATCAAACACCTGCTCCACAACATCCACTTCAATAAAATGGTTGCCTGCGCCGAGTGATCCAAGTTGGGATTTTCCCCGTTTCCAAGCTCGCTCACTGACCTTGGCAGGATCTGCGCCAGCCATCATTCCATTCTCCTCTGTCCGACGTAAGTCTGCCTCATTGGCAAACCCTTTCTTATAAGCCCATTGCGAACCTTCCCTTAAAACGTGCTCCAACTCCGGGTAAGAAAGGTCAAGCATGCCATTTGATCCAACACCACTTGGGCAGAGTTGATTCAAGCGGATGCCAAGCTTTTCCAGGTGTGGTAGAGCAGCTTCTGCCTCAATGGAGGAAGCAAGCAGACGCACACCGCAATTAATGTCATATCCAATCGCACCGGGCGAGATCACTCCATGCGGATAGGCGCTGGCAGCCACACCTCCGATCGGGAAACCATACCCCTGGTGCATATCCGGCATGATGGTCACTCTCCCGACGAGCCCGGGCAGGGTGGCTGAATTGACAGCCTGGTCGAGTGATTTGTCCTGCATGGCCTGTTCGAGCATTTCGCGCGTGGAAAATATCCTAACCGGTACGCGCATATCCGCCCGGAAGGTTTTAGGGATCTCCCATTCATAAGGACTGATGCAATTCAGATCCTGTATCCGTATCACTTTGCCTTCGCTCAACCTTCACACATCAAAAACGATTTCAACCATGAAGTCTTGTGCGGATCTCTTTATTTCAAGGTTGTGGAATGTAACTGCCTTGATCAACTTCACCGGTTCGCTAATAGAGCTTCCCTTCAACGATGCTTTAACCTCATTTGTATGGATCTGCAGGTCCAAAATTGCGAAAGCAAGACCTTCCTGTTCCAGGAGAAAAAGTAGTTCACTCAAAAATATGACCAGCAAGCTTTCCTTATCTTCACTTTTAGCGAAAATTTCCCGGGTTATTTCGAGGGGTGGTTCAGAATGGATCCCCATCAAGGCATACATGCCGATTGCAGCATCCTTAAAAAGGGATTCGAGATCACCTCCCCACACAAGCATTGCCAGATCCGCGCTATGGTCTATTTCTTTGAAACCCATATTTGCATTGTATCATTTTTGACATTTCATCAAATCCCCCACGCAGTGCTTTCAAAATTCATTAAAATAGCAACTCTTTATCCGCAGAAAAAAAGTGTTTTCGGTATGCCCAGGTTTCTTCCAGTAAATTTCTGATCTTGTTCCAGCTTCTTTCCGCTTTTTCAAACTCTTTCACGCCCGTTCCTGTAGATATAAGAATCCCATTGCTGGATCCTCTTTCAATTTGGACTATTCCCCGGTATTCCATCCATTCAAGAGCACTTTGGATGGTGCTTTCAGATTGTGCAGTCGCGGCACCCAATTTCTGGTATGAAGCGATCCCCTCATTATGATTAACTGTATATTTTACCAATCCCATCAACCTTTTCGTAAGCATCTGGGCAGAGATCTTCTCAGGAATGCCATTTAGCAGAATGACCCGTGTTGGTCTAACGATATCCAGGGCAGTCTTTAAAATAGAAGGGGATGCCGGTGCTGTCCAGATGACCAGGTCTTTCGCGCCGGTCAAGTCATTCCGATCGACAATTTTTATCGGGTTTGGATCCATTTTTACTGTATTTACAGCCTCGGTCTTATCCTCGCCTTCAGCCCAAAGGATCGTACCCGGCGGCATTTCCTTTAATATGGTGAAAGGGTCGTCCGCTTGGCGATGATCGATCACCTCCAGGGGAGGTGAGATGATTGCAACTTTCTCATCCAGTGAACTGCGTAGATCAATGAATTCCAACTGCAATTCCCGCATGCCTTTCCAATCACTGGTCCGCAAGGTGTAAGCCAGGTCGAACTTTCCTTCGGGCAGATTTTCATCTCCAGCATTCCACCATAAAACTTGTTGTTGCGTCCCAGTCTCATCCTCTACGGTAAACTTGAGATGTTCCTTTTGGCGCCCCATGCCAGACTTCTTCACAACCTTCAGGTTATGGGTAGCCAGGACAGGTTTGGAGTTTCCCGCACCAAATGGGGCAAGGAGTTCGATGGTACTTGCCAGATCCATGGAAAGATCGGCCAGATCGTACACCCCATCCAAGTGCAAAACCTGCTCCATCACAGAGACTGGCATCAGCTTGGTTATGGTGTTTTCCATCTTTTTTCCAAATTCCAAAATTCTCTCCGGGTCCAGGGATAATCCGGCTGCCATCGGGTGTCCTCCAAAACCCAAAAGCATTTCACTGTGGCTGGCGATTGCAGCAGTGATGTTGATACCTTCGATCGAACGGGCAGACCCTCGCGCTGCTTCACCCGGGGGATTTGAGATCAAAATGACCGGGTGATGATATTTATCGACCAGGTGGCTGGCTGCGATCCCTATGATTCCCCCCGGCCAGGTTGGGTGGGCAAGCACGATGACGGGTTTATCCTGGATGGAATGATCCTTCATTATTTGTGATTCAACTGCCTGGAACACCTGTTTGGTTAGAAGCTGCCTTCTTGCGTTCAAGCCTTCCAGAATGGCGACAATGACTTTTGCGCGGGAAGCATTCGAGGTGGTCAACAATTCCACCGCAATGTTTGCATTGTCCAGCCTTCCAAGTGCGTTCAATCGCGGGGCGATCATGAAACCAATATGCTCTTCTGTCAGGTTTTCTGAATTCAATTCGGCTGCTTCCATCAAACTTCTCAGCCCGATCCGATCCGTTTGGCGCAAGGATTCCAGCCCTCGTTGCACCAGGTACCTGGCATCTCCCTGAAGTGTTGCCACATCTGCCACCAAGCCGAGTGCCACCAGATCGAGCTGCTTTTCAGCCAAATCTCCTTTTCCGAAGCGGGTATATAGTTCCTGCGCTAATTTGTAGGCAACCCCCGCTCCAGACAATGAAATAAGGGGATGATCCACGGGTAGAAATTTCGGATTTGCGATCGCAACAGCCCTGGGTAATTCAACTGGCAGATCGTGATGGTCTGTGATGACGACATCCACTCCGCGGGAATTACACAGATCGATCCCTTCATTTGCACTGATTCCGGTATCGCAGGTCAGGATGAGTTTTGCACCACTATCGATGATCGTCCCAAGAACGGGAATATTCAATCCATGACTTTCTGGAGCTCGGATAGGGATATGGTAGGAAACGGAAGCTCCAAGGTCGCGCAGCAGCGAAACAAGGATGGTCGTGGAGGTTTGCCCATCCACATCAAAATCCCCCCAGACACAAATGGGCTCCTTCCTATTGATGGATACTTCAACCCGGTCAGCGACACCCATCAGTCCTGTTAATTCACTCGGAAGGGCGGGGAGATATTGTGCAGGATCAAGAAATGCATTTACCTGCTGTTCCGTGACCAGTTCCAGGTCAGCCAGTCTGCTGGCGACCAAGGGATGCAAGTTAGAAAGAGGCGGCTGAAATTGAAATATCCTGGGTTCAAACCATGTTGCCATTTTATTAACCAAAGATTTCGATTTTCAAGAAATGAGCTTCCAAATGAAGTTAATATTCGATCTCTGAGACATTATTCAAGTCCAGGGTGGTAAACTCCTCCCCGGATTCATCTTCGTCTTGCAATATTAATGCAGATACCCCCCGATCACAGTAGGAACGATATACACAATAATTACATTTCTTCTCATCAGGGGTCAATGGGAAATCCGTTTCAGCTTCTATCTGCGTGATTATGTTATTCAGTATTATCTCATCGCGATCGAATTGCTGGGAGGAGTAGGGCAAGCGGATAGGGTAGTTTGGAAAATTTGCAAGCCAATATACCATTTCTACTTTGTCCGGTTGGATCGTACCGGATTCTGAATTCAAAAATCCACCTGCCTTCACCATGAGAAAGCGATAAACCCTGGTCTGGAAACTGGCAGCCAGATTTTCCTCCCTCGGGCGCTTCTTATATGTTTTCCAATCGAAGATCGTGGTCCGGTTATCCATTACCACAACCAGGTCATACTTTGCTGTTAAGCGGTGCTTCCCTATTTGCATGCTCAGGGACAATTCCGGGAAAGTTGAGGCTCCGCCAAGGTTAAAATCGTAATTCATGAAGTTCGTCCACCATTCACCCAAATTGGCTGTTATTGCGATCTCCCCAAGTTTTTTAGCTGGCAAACCTAGCCAAAATTGCTGAATTAGGCGATGGAATATTTCACCTTCCTGGCGTTTGCGTTCATTTTCAAGGACTGGTTCACTTTCAATCGCCGGCCAGACCAATTGTTCCATGAAACGTAAATAAAACCGGCGCGCACAATCACTATAATCCTGAAGGGAGGATTGACTGAAAGTGAAAGGAACGGGTAGAGGAGATCTGGAGAGTTGACTCATGTGCGATATATTGGAGTGCAATTGTGCGGATATTATTGAAATGTTTTGGTCAGACCATTGATCAGGGCTTTTTTCTGGGTCACATCCAAAATTGCATTTTTATGGATAATCGTGTATTGGAATGGAGGCATTTCCCCTTCATTAATTTTTTCGCTGAACTCTCGAATATTCTGGGTTCTCGTATTCCATTCCGAAAAATTCAATCGCTGGCGTCCTTCCACTACATCGCGATATACCAGCCAGGAAACAGGAGCAACATTGCTGTACCATGGCCATACAGTGAAGTCGCTGTGGCAATCGAAGCATGCTCTCACAGCCAGTTCCCGGGTGGTCGGGCTGTCCCAATTTGGCTCACTACCAGGGGTCGGATTGGTGTGATCTTTCCCATAAGGGATCAATTGGATCAATCCGAAAAGAAGAACCATTATCAATCCCGTGAATAAAACCTTTTTCATATATTCTCCCATTTATTTTCAAATTATTTAATGAATTTACCCAATGACACAAAGGATGTGTCCGCCGTTCAGGATCATAATGCTTCCTGTTCCCACCAGCTATTTAAAGCGACCCAGGGGATGGAAGCCTGGAGCTCCCCTTTTCTTCCTGTATTCCATGAAAGGATCAAATCTCTTTTTGCGCGGGTGATTCCGACAAATAACAACCTCAGCCGTTCACGGATGTAATTGAGCCTTGAATCCTTGCTGGCTTCGCCTTCGTTATACCATTCATATTCTCCACCTTTGGTCGCAATGGAAAGTTGTGCCAGAGCTTCAGCTTCAGGGTTCAAATTGGATCGAATGAACCATTTTTCGGAAATATAGTGGTCGTTCACTTGCCCTGACGGGAAGTCATAACCATTCAGTGACATTAAATATACCCTGTCCCATTCAAGACCTTTGGCTTTATGCATGGTTGTCACCAAGACTTTTCCCCTGTGCATTCCCGGGTCGAATCCGGAGTCATCCGTGCTGAAACCGATAAAATGTCGCTCATTTTTTGCAATGACACCCAGCTCACCGCTGAGCTCAGGCAGGCGCCAGTTGGAATGGTCATTGGCCACCTGTTTTAACATCAGAGACAGTTTATAAGCCAGAGCCAGGTCTGCCTGGTCTGTGAATAGATCCTGTGCGAGGGTGAGGATCAATTGATCAATGGGCAGGAGCGTTGCACCATGCCACCGCCGTATCATACCGCCAAAAAGGTTTAACTCATCCATTAATGATTGCCTGGATTCTTCGGGAATACCCATCAGCGTCCCTGTCCCTGCGAGATCTGCCAGCCAATCATTTTCTGGTCGCGGTGCTATGTATGTTTCCACCTGATTGCAGTTTCTAAGGATGGCAGGAACGATTTTGTAAAAACCGTGCTCATCCTCATCTTCAGATCTCCAGGATCTCCGCCAGACTTCATAGCTCCGGGCAAGTTTTTTCGATGAGACCGGGTCAGCCAGGTAAGCTACCAGGTTTCCAAGAGCGCCAGCAGTAGCACGGGTGGCGGTCGTGGTGGTCAAATACTCCACAAATTCGATCTTGCGCCTTTTAAGTTCTTCAACCACATCTGTTCCACGGACATTGCGCGGGGTCAAAACTGCCACGGTCTTGTCTTTGTTTTCTGGAAGCCAGCTCTCAATCGAATCGATCACTGCTTTCACCTCATCACTGGGTGAAAGCTTCCCTTGTAGAAAGACGATCCCGGCGGGATTGTCCGGTGGGTTTTGCTGCGGGTCACCGCGTGGTGAAGGTGCTATTTTCGGTGGTGCATGCAGGGCGTCTCTCGCCGCAGGTAAAGGATGTTCTGTCATGGTCCATTCGACCAAATGATTTGCTAAATGGATAATGGATGGCTGTGAGCGACCTGATTCCGGCAGATCATGGTGGCTTTCTGCTTCCTGTTCAATAAATCGACGCAAAAACCACGGGTTGGCAGTTGTGAAGGTTTCAAAGATCGCCTGGTTGGGATCTCCCACCCGCACCCAGTTTCCGGATTTCCCTGCCAGGGTGCGCAGGATTTGCTCCTGGAGTTGACTGCTATCCTGTGATTCATCTTCAAGGATCACTGGCCAGCGATACCGCAAACGCTCAAGGAACTCGCTGTCCAATTCCAGCAATCTCAATGCGAGCCGGATCAGATCGTCGAAATCAACTGCTCCCCTGTATGTAAGTGCTCGCTGGTAATGAGTGTAAATTTCGCAACCCATTTCAGCCAGGGGTAAAGGAGCTGGTTGTTGTGCCAATTCCTTTTGAAGGTCAACCGGGCTCAAGCGTTTATCCTTGGCTGAACGGATAAAGCTATTTGCCAGGCTGTTGACCATATCAGGCAAATCCTTGTTGTGAATTTTAGTAAGTTGGTATTCTTTCAGGTCTGGCTTAATGAAAATATCAAAAAAATCCGGATGAGTTTTAAGCCATGTGAGCGATGCCTCATTCCGAATTAGGATGGCTTCACGCTCATCAATGATTTGGAAGCGATCTTCCAATCCCACCAGGGAAGGTTTTTCCCGGACGATATCATGCGCCAACCCGTGCAGTGTCCGCACCCGGTAACCCATTTGTGGGAGCAGACCATGTTCAGCAATGAAACCACCTATCCGGTTGGAAAAATTTTCCACTGCTGAATTGACCAGGGTGACGATTAAGACTTCCTGTTCAGTTCCAAGCCCCCAATTTTCTATGATATCTGCTGCCAGGCGCGACAGAGTCCAGGTCTTCCCGGATCCAGGAACAGCGGAAATTCCCATTTTCCCGCCTCGATAGGACAGGATCTCCATCTGCGATGGTCGTGGTTGGAAGGGCATTGTTGTTTTTTATGAAAGGGTGGTCAATGGTTACTTAACTTTGACTTAATGATTCATCTATTCTGCTTTGTGTTTTATGGCTGCCTGGGAGAGTTCTGTAGCGATCTGTTTCAAAACCAGGTTGGTGGTTTCTGTCGGGAATTTGGTTGAAATTGGAATATTCTGGTTATTAGCCAGTGTCAAATTGCTCATCATATAAGGCACGGTCATGCGAATATTCATTCCCAGCAGTTTCTCCGCTTCTGCCTTGGAGAGTCCTTCCAATCCAACGGCTCTGTTTAAAACTGGATAAATGCGTTCCGGGTTGATATTCTGTTTCAGAAGGTAATCCAAGGTGCGCTTGGTCAGGGTGACTGAGTTTACATCATTGCTCAAGACCATTACGATCACGTCCGCCTCTTGAATAATTGGAAGGCTTATGCGGGAAAATGACCGTCCCAAATCGATCAATAAATAATCATAGGTTTTTTGTAAAACCTGGATAATATGATTTGAATTATTGACATTGTAGGAACCTGCCGCTCCAGGTTCTGGGGAACCGGGAAGTAAATGAAAAGGCCAGTTCTGAGGTTTGATCATTTTCTCTTGGAAGAATCCAGTTGTGATCAGTTCAGGATCCAGCATGGATACTTCGACGATATTAAATGGAACATTAACTCCTGTAATTAACGATTGTGAACCGATCGGGAGGACCAGATCCACCAGGGCGACGGTCGATTTGGTCATTATACGCGACAGTTCAGCGCCGATATTGGCACACAGGGAGGAAGTCCCGACTCCACCCTTGGCGCTCACAAAAACTGCAAGTGCCCCTTTTGTTCCCTCTGCCGTTTTCTTGTTGACCTCATCTAAAAGGAGCTGGATATTATTTGCAAACCCAAGGTATGCCTGACTGGATTTTCCATAATAATCATTTGCCCCGGATTTCAAATACCTGTCCATTTCCACCGGATCCAATTGATTGCCGAATACCACGATCGGTGTTTTTGCCAGGGTTATCTCCTGCCGGACTGATTTGATAATCGCTTCTGCGCTCAGATCAGTCAATGCAGTATCACAAGCAATGATATCAGGAGTGAACTGCCGGATTTTATTTAAACCATCCATCCCGGATTCAGCCTCAATGGTGGAAAAGTCCATATTTCTCAGGTAGTTAACCAGTAAACCCCTGCTGTTGGTGTTGGGATCGATAACAAGGATCCTGGTCTCTTTCATTTATCTTGCTCCTTTTTGTGTTAACTCCTCTTAAAGAAGAACAATACTTTGTGTTTGTTCTGACATGATAAAAATATTATACCATCCAGGTTTTTCTTCCATCCTTACCTGCACAATCACCGGGTTTGTTGAATGACCCTTTGAATTGCCTTCAAGAAAACGCTGCGTTGTTCAAAGCCCGTCTCGCCCACATTGCTGATACCTAAATACAATTTGCTCTTGCATCTATGCAACAATCCAGACACCATTCGTGCCAGAGATTTCTGGTTTGCCAGGACTTCATCGGTATCAGTCCATTGTCGTTGACCCTGGAGAGATGACCTTTCCCAATTTCTGCTGAGAACATATGGTTGGGTTAACGGCTGGTACAAACGGTCGACCCATCCGTTTGATCCCGGGTCCAGCCAAAATTGGACCTCAACCGTTTGGTTCATCATTAAAAAAGTATGCGCAGGGGCGATAAGCACTGCGTCCTGTTCAACTGAATTCCAGGCTTCCAGGTATTGTGCAGCAATGACTCCATCTTCAAGTAACAGGATGTATTCCCGACCCGAATCCGCATCTGGTTCAAGAATATTATAGAAAGTTGGTTCTATCACCATCCTGAACTTTTGAACTGACTCGATCAGACTGGCAGTGACCCGGGCGGCATCAGCGTTGCCGTGAAATCCGAAACCTGGTTGGGAAAGGACTTCCCCGAACAACCGTCGTAGAAAATGGTCAAAAGGTTGTGGGCTTCCTTTGCGATATTCATCGATCCAATTCTTTAGTTGCGTGTAGCGATTACCTAAAGTGTAGGTTATTCTTTCCTGAGTGTCTTGTGGCATAAGTTCGAATGGTGCCAGTTCCTTTTTATTTGGCTGGTAGACCTGCCTCGTCAGTAGATCAGCACGCACCAGGTCAGCATCCTGCAGGCAATATAGCATGGAATATGAAACATCGTAATTAGAAGGAACAATGCTCCAGAACGGGTGTGCGAGAGCTGCCAGTGTCAACAAAGCCTGGCTGGCAGGTTCATTTCTTAAGGATCGGGAAGGTCGATGAGACCGGGTTTTCATATTCCGGGCTTCAAGCCGATTAACAAGGGCGAACCGCAACGAATCTGAGATGAATGGAGCCAGGATCGCAATTTGACCTGCGGAAATTTGTTGATTTTGGATCAGGTCGTAGACTTCATCAGATACCCAATCGATCATCTGGGGGAAAAAACGAACATTGGTTGGAAAATTAATGGGAAGTTCCAATATCGATTGATCTTGTGCGGAGGTATTTTTTGAAATGGACGAGGTTGATGATAAAACACGTTCGAACGCATTTTCCATAGAGGCAATCTGCGCAGACATAACGAAGGAGGAATCGAGAGTTATTTCATGGTCGCATTGTGCTCGCAATCTTTCAGCTGATTCGGGGTCCGCACCCAGGAATTGTCTGTAACCTCCACCTTCATCAAACACAAGCAGGGCAGAAGTGAGATCCGGCAGCCAGTTCAGGATGACATCATGGGCACGAGGTGTGTCTTCCTCCGGGTTATCGTATATCAAATGACGGTAAGTTTGGGTTAAATAATGACGTACCTCTGGATGATTCCATAAATGGCTCCAGAAAAGCTCCAATTGAAGTGAAAAATCCAGAAAATTATTTTCAAGGCAATATTTCCGAAACCTATCGGCACAATCCTGGACATCATTAAAAACCTTTCTTTGAGAGGGATCCCCTGCCCAGGCAGATCCCAGGCGTGACCCTATCTCACTGTAAGGAAATCCGATCGATGCAGCCTTGTTCAGGTTGTCGATGATCTGGCTGTAAAGACGATTTCGATCGATCACAACCGATGCAAAAAAACCCTCATCCAGCAGCGGGCGGACGAGGTGAGCCATATGGTATTGGCCGGTTTCGAGTGTCAGGAAGATGGGGGGCTGATTGAAATGAGTGAAACCTGCGATCTCGCCCACCAGAGGCCAGAATAGATCCACCATTCGGCGTGCAAGCCCGCCTATCGTCAGCAGACTTACCAATCCTCCTGAAGGAAGGCTCTCATTCAAAAGTGCATTGTAATAAGGGCTGGCAAGAGTACGTTGTGGTGTAAGAACCAGAATTGAATTCGCAGGAACACCTTGTCGGATCATGTAAAGCATCCGCTCGATCACTGCTGTGGTTTTTCCACAACCCACAGGACCTGCAATTGAAACTTTCCCCTCCAATGGCAATTTCCTAACAATCTCCTGTTGGTCTGTCAGGGTCAGCATGGCTCTAGATTAGCGGATGGCAGGTGGTTTGTCAATGGCATATCCCATTTTCGAAGTAACAATTGTGGTTCAGGGCGAATCTGGAACGATAGGGAATTCATCGAAAAATGATTTCGGTAAAGTTTCGGGTATTGTTCAATTATTCATTTCCATGTGAAAAATAACATTAAGGATTAAAATACGTCTGTTGGATTAGATTTGGGCTCATGATGGAAAGGAATGACATATGGCATTCATAAAAGAATTGATCCATGCTTTGACTGTCCTTCATCCGTTACACACATTGGTGGTACATTTCCCTATTGCTTTGACCGGGGCTGCCTTATTTTTTATCCTACTGGCACTCTGGAAAAAGAAACCAGTGCTCGAGCAGGTCGCATTTGCAGACCTGGCACTGGCGTCAGTCAGTGTGATTGCAGCCGGGATTACCGGTCTGCGCGATAATATTAACCTTTACCATGGAACTGCTCCCAATGTAACCGCAAAAATAATTCTGGCAGTGATCCTATTTTTCATCTCTGCAGCTGTCTCAATTTGGCGCTGGAAAAAACCAGGGATATTTTCAGACAGTTACACCCGCTGGATTTATTGTGGATCATATCTGGTTTGTTTCATGCTCGCAGCAGTCCTCGGATTTTTGGGTGGAGTGATCGTTTACGGATTTTAATTCTTGGAGGTTTGGATGAGTTCAAAAAGAGGTGAGACTAAAGCACATTCACCGTTCGGGTTGTGCTCGATTTTGGTGGTTTGTTTGGTTGTTGGAATTCTACTGAGCGCTTGCGGTGGCACCAACCAGACTCCAAACACTGGAACCGCTTCCCCCGTGAGTTTTTCGCAGGATGTCGCACCCATTCTTAACCAACGCTGTGCTCAGTGTCATAGTGGTGACCAGGCTTCGGGTCAACTCAATCTTTCCAGTTATTCAGGAGTCATGGCAGGTGGAGCAACAGGATTGGTGATCTCTCCAGGCGATGCCAATGGAAGTTTGTTGATCAACCTGGTCACCTCCGGGCAAATGCCTCGCAGTGGCGCAAAACTGACCCCCGATCAGGTGACATTATTGGAAAACTGGGTCAATTCCGGAGCAAAGGATAATTAACTCGAAATAATTATAAGATTTAGGTTAATTGTTCCAATTTTTGGTTGACAGGGCAGCTTGCATCAGCTATAATATCGAGCGCTTCTCCCCCGGCAGATCCAGAACCGGGGTGAGATTATTAATCCCGGCTTCCCCGCACTTTGGCGACGGATCTTTCCCCCCCGCGAGAGATGCGGCGAAGCGAAGACCAGGAGAAAAAAATGAAATACGCTGTTGTTGAAAGTGGCGGCAAGCAATTTAAAGCCGTCGAAGGAGAGACCATCGATGTCGATCGCCTGGTGGTTGATCCGGGTGCAGAAGTCAAATTGGAGCACGTTCTACTCATGGTGGATGGGGAAACGGTAACAGTAGGAACTCCAACCGTAAATGGGATCAGTGTGCTTGCAAAAGTACTTGCACACGTTAAAGGCGAAAAATTAACGGTTTTTAAATACCGACCCAAAAAACGTATCCGCGTTAAAACTGGTCATCGACAGTCTTATACCCGCCTGGCGATTGAACAGATCGGTGACACCAAAGCCGAATTAATTGCCAAATCGGAAAAAGTATCCGAGGCTAAGAAAGTCTCCCGGGTTAAGAAAACCGAAATTGTTGAAAAACCTGTAAAAGAAAAGAAATCCGTGGTTGAAAAAGAAACCAAGGCTGAAAAAGTTTCTTCTGCAAAGAAAGCTTCAACTTCAACCAAAACTGTCAAGAAAACGGTCGCTAAGAAAACAACCCAAACGGATAAAAAACCGGTTGTGAAGAAGACGACTAAAACGGATAAGAAGTAGTTTGGATAAGTGAGGTAGGAATGGCACATAAGAAAGGTGGCGGTTCCGCCAAGAACGGCAGGGATAGTAACGCACAACGTTTGGGCGTGAAGAAATTTGCTGGCGAAGTGGTTAAATCTGGCAATATCATC